>TARA_B100000963_G_scaffold5759_1_pt1 | contig 12896 bp, 7 predicted proteins | sample TARA_B100000963 | Tara Oceans TARA_B100000963 (sample SAMEA2622097) | marine metagenome | biome: marine biome (ENVO:00000447); feature: surface water layer (ENVO:00002042); material: "saline water (ENVO:00002010), including plankton (ENVO:xxxxxxxx)" | depth 5 m | reverse complement strand
TTCATTTCTTTTGAACATGCACTTAACAAGCTTCAAGAAAAAGGCGTGGTAACTGCTGATGAAGCCGCTAAGCTTCACGACTACAACGAAAAGCGCAAGCTAGCAGTTCGTGTAGACGAATATACGTTCGATATGGAACTTGTTCCAGCGTCTCAAACGCTTAAAGCAATCGATGGCGGTCAAAACGCTGCGTAAGCAATAAAAGACAACAGCGTCCTTGATAAAGCCCCGTCCTTGAGATGGGGCTTTTTGTTTAGGGTCACTCACATTCACTTTTCATTGTTCAGTTCATACTCTACCCTTAGATTATCGTTATTTCCTTTAACAAGGATTTGTGTTGTGAAAACGATACGCTCTGATTTCTTTCAGACCGTTTCAACATTTTTTATTCTCTTTATCTCGTCGCTGCTTTTCAATTCAAACGCCAGTGCCCAGCACGATGATACTAACTTCGTCATTGGAGAATTAACTCATCCTCGAGTAAGTAGCTTCTATAAACCCCTAATAGCACGTGCGTATCAAGATATCGGCATTGAGGTTACATTCGAAAAAGTGGGTGGGGAAAGAGGCTTACGGCTTTTGAATGAAGGAATGACAGATGCAGATATTACTCGCTATGACGTAGTGTCTCAGCCTGACAATAACATTGTAATTGTTCCTCCAGCACTGTCTCATGGCACATCATTTCTATTGTGTATACGGGGAGCTGAGTGCAGTAAAAGCATCATTCAACAACCAGATAAGGCAATAGCCGTCACTACCCGATTTTTCTTCAATATGCACGCCAAACCTGGCGAGTTAAATGCCAACATCTTTGAATTTGATGACTTTCACCACGTCATAAATTTACTGCTCAACGGGCGATTTGACTACGCTATTTTACCGAGTGACTATTTTGAAGAAGCCATTTTCGATCAATCTGGAATTGAGTATATACCTCTAGTGGAACACGAATTGGTACACGTTATTCATAAGAAACATAGCCACTTAATTGACCGACTTTCTGCAGCAATCGCCAAGCAGCTTCAGCTACTCAAAGCCGCGGAGAGTGAATAAATAGAAAACGCCCGCATCAATTGCGGGCGTTAATTGAACAATAACTAGTATCTTCGCACTAGATATTTGCTCGTTAGTCGAACATATATTTAAGCGACAGTACCGTAGTACGACCATTTAGCGGTCTTCCGCGGACATAATCACCTGTTGAAATCTCTCCAAAAGGTGTTTCTTCTACTTCAGTTACTACAAATTCGTCTGTAGCATTGTTCATGTTTAACGACACTGAAAACTGGTCATTAACCCAATACGTAGCGAATAAGTTTACAAGGTTATAGCCTTCTTGTTTCAGGTCATTATTATCTTGTACGTAGTACTCTGTCGAACCTTGCAGCGAAGCACCAACTGACCAATTGTCAGTGACATACTCAGGTGTAATAGTCCAGATCAAATCAGCTTGACGTCGAGGCGTATTTCCTACGAGCGATTGGTCATTAACATCTTTACTGATTTCAGCATCTGTCCATGTTAAGTTACCTGACATCACAAAATTGTCAGTTGCATTCCAACGACCTTCTAGCTCAAGACCAGTTGCTTCGTATTCACGCATGAAAGTTAGACCACTTGTTACTTCTGCTTGCGTATCTTCAGTAACAGTATCAAACAAAGTAGCGTTAACCATTAGGTCTTTAGTACCGTACTTGTAACCAATTTCGAACTGCTTGGTTGTGTCGTAACCTGAAGTTGTGCTTGTTAGGCTACCATCCGCGTTCAACGTACCGCCAATTTGAAGTAGGCGGTCAGCAATGGCACGGCCACCTTTAGAGTAACGAGCGAAGAACGTCTGGCTATCGCTCAGTAGGTATGAGCCACCAATTGAGTAAGACGTGTTATTTGCACTGTAATCTACGATTTGTGACGCCGCACCAGCACGGTTTAGGTTGATTACACCACCGCGGATAAAGCCGCTATTAGTTGCAGAAGCATCTTCAATTTGCTCAATCACACCGTTACCGTTTAGGTCGAAATCAGCATTACCACCACAGCAAGAGCTAATAAGCTCGCCAGAAGCTTCTGTGGTATCGTGACGTACCGACGCATCAATTAGAATGTTGTCCGATAACTCAAAGCCAACGTTCATGTAAGGTGCTTTAGTCACATAGTTAAGGTCCCATTCCCAAGAAAGGAAGCTTGCCGATAGTAGACCATCAGACACTAGCTCAACACCGTCTGCATCTGTAATAGTAAGCAACTGAGAGTTGTCACCATCAAGTGTTTGAATAAACGTCTGCCAGCTTGACCAGCTTGTAGCGATGTCTTGATTTGAGTAGTAGTAACCTACTGTTAGGTCGATACCGTTATCAAACTCTTTACGCAAACTGAAATCGTTGATCATGTTGCCAAGGTCGTTAATTCGCGTGTCAAACTGAAGATTTGTAAATGCTTGACCCGTATACACTTCACCTGCGCCTGGGCCGTTGGCTAATACTACGCTTGTGCTGTCACAATTTAGCGCATTGCCATCACCGTCGGTTGCACCAGCGCAAAGTGCTGAAGCAAAGTTTGAAACATCACCTGGGCCTGCAGGGAAACCGTCAGTAAATGGCGCGATGAAGCCACCAGAAATATCTGAAATACGGAATTTGTTTAATAAGAACAAATTCTCAGCCACTTCCAAGTCTACTTCTACACCAAATGAGTTTACTTTTGACTCGATGCCGTCGCGAACGTCACGGTTTTCCGGATTACCGAAGCTGTCAAAAGTAGAAATATTTGTGTTGTAAGCTGAGTTTAATGCCTGTGAGCTGGCATCGTAACCAGGTACCGGGCCATATTCACCATCGCCTTTCACCAATACCGGAGAAGGAAGGTATGTTGATACTTTGTCATCAAGGTTTTTATAGAAGAAACGGATGTGACCGTTATCTAGCATCTTAGTGATATTGAACTTAACCTGACCGCCTTGGTCGCCATTGTATCCCGTTTCTCGCGGGCCCTCTCCACCACGGGCAAAGCCAGCAATGTGGTAGTAAAGGTCGTCGCTAATTTCACCGCCATAGCGAAAATCTAAACGAAACTCTTCGTAATCGACGCCAAATGACGTTCCAATGGCACCGCCACCTACTTCGCCCGTGTTACTGATCAAGTTAATAACACCGCCTGGCGAGTTACTTGCGAATGTTGACGCTGAACCACCGCGTACTGCTTCCACATTCGCTACTGACCAGTCGTAGCGTAAAAAGTTATCGGCATTGCCAAAGTTAATATCACCATATTCTAAAACAGGTAAACCGTCTTCATGGATTTGCAAGAATTTAGAACCACCCGTCGCAAGTGGAATACCGCGAATAGTAATATTTGCGTTACCGCCACCGCCTGAAGACTCGGCACGAATACCGGGTAACGCGCGAAATACCTCAGCGGTAGAACGAGGAGCTAGTTTAAGAATATCGTCTTCGTCGAATGCACTTACAGAAACACTAGCTTCTTGCATCGTTGCACCACCCGGTGCAGCGGTAACCACAATCTGTTCGAATTTTTCTTTCGACTTTGCGTCAGCATCAGCTGTTGATGATTCCTGCGCGATAACCGAGCCCGAAAAAGCGGCGAAAATCGCTAGGGTCAAAGCGTTGAGTGTGTGATTTTTGTTCATTTTTTCTCCGACAATGTGTTGAATTTGTTAAATCCAAGGTAGCCTCTGTCCCTTTAACGTAGGGAGGCGGTAGCACAATTTAAACTTAATCGATTAAGAATTTATAACAAAGGAACAACATTGTAAACATCCTGTGAAAAGTTTTTACTCTTGCGCAGCGCCTTATTTAACTTTTGTATACTTAAGTTTTAGCTATATTTAGCGGTTCACATCGCTGATAAGAAATAAAAAGCAATATCGATTAAGAGCACTACACTTTCAGGTATTTAGAACGAACTGTGAAAAACATAGATAGACTAAAAGCGGGTTGCTTTAGTCGAATTTTAAAATGCCCCCGTCATATGCATTATATTTAGCCTATACTACAATCATTTAGTGCACTTAAGTTTGTACGCTTCCCGCTACTCTGTACGACTAAATTTGCTTTTGAAGTAATGCATTAAATTTGAATCACAATGTAATTAAGGCTTTATCCGGTTGAACACGTATCAAGAATCGATATCACAAACTGAAATAGAACGAGACACAACCGACATGCTAATTGGCAATAGCTTTGTCGGCTTCTTGATGACGATATTTGCCTTTTCTGGCCTGGTATTTTTCTTTGAAAGCGACTCCCCTTCAACATTTGCAAATAAACTACAGATTTGGGGAGTAATGGTGTGCGTCTCACTTCTGAGGCTAATTGATGCATTATATTGGCGCACTAATTTGGCAGGAAAAGCTTATAACCCGCGCCCTGCTTTGATTCGGTTTTCGACCGGGCTTTATGTTACGGGTTGTATTTGGGCGCTTTATTCAGTGCTTTTCTATTCATCCATGACAACTGTCGAACTAGCAGCGACTATGGTTGTACTCGCCGCTATGTCCGGAGGAGCTGGAACCGTCCTGTCTCCGAACATAAAACTCGTCGGATTCTACTCTACTGCTCTTCTTGTACCTATGTCGTTATGTGCGTTAATAGATGCTAGCGGGAAATTTTTTGTTTTAGGTGTGCTTGGCTTGGTTTTCTGGTTTGGTATTTTCGCCAGTGCTTTTCGCTACCATCGCTTTTTCATCAGTACGTTACACCTTAAAGCTAAGAATAATAGTTTGATGGAACAGATGCGTATTGAGCGTAGTGAAACAGTTAAAGTAAACAAACTACTCATAGCTTCAAACGAAAAGCTCGATGCATCTAACGCCAACCTTGAAGCGGAAGTGGAAAGAAGAACGGCGGATTTATATCGGTTGTCTAACAGAGATCCACTGACAAATTTGCTTAATCGCAATGGCTTTCTCAAGCATCTCAACAATTTGATAGACACTACACGTGCCCTTGATAACTCGCTCGCCCTTTTATTTATCGACTTAGACGGATTCAAGCAAGTTAACGACAGTTTAGGACATAAAGTCGGCGATATTGTCCTTGCCGAAATTGCCAACAGACTTCGTAACTATACGGAAGAAAATCACCTAGGAAGATGGGGAGGAGACGAATTCGTCGCCGTAATTCCTTATGCTAATGTTGATACCGCAAAGGCCGTAGCACACGCTATGCGCAGTGGCGTCACTATACCCATTATTGCGAACGACAATCAGGTAACGTTAGACGCCACTATCGGCATCGCTATGTTCCCCGTTCATGGCGACAGCGCTGTTGATTTAATTCAACAGGCCGACCTGACTATGTATGATCAAAAGCGTAAGCAAAGAGGCTCTATTGGCGTATTTAACGAAACGTTGCACAACGAAATAAAGCGAGAGCAGCGCCTTTGTGAACGCTTAAGATTAGCCATTGAAAATAGTGAGTTTACTGTTTTTTATCAACCTATCATTGACGTCACGACAAACTCCTTGTCGTCAGTAGAAGCGCTTTTACGGTGGAACTGCGACGGAGAAAATATCTCTCCTGCGGTATTTATCCCCCTTGCAGAGCGCAGCGGGCTAATGCCAGAAATAGGTGCGTGGGTATTAAATAGAGCGCTTATCGACCTTTCACATTGGCGGTTTAAACCCGGTCTCGCAATGTCGATAAATGTATCAGTCGCGCAACTGCTCGATGATAGCTTCTTTAAAGTTTTAGACAATGCCCTCAGCACAACTAAAATTTCACCAGAACGCCTCTACCTAGAAATAACTGAAAGCGTATTCGCTATTGATAAAGATCTAGTGACTAAACGAGTGAGCGAACTTGTAGCCCGTGATGTCAAAATATCAATTGATGACTTTGGTACAGGTTATTCATCTTTAAACCGTCTTCAATCTATGCCATTCAATTTTATTAAAATTGACCGCTCTTTTATACAGAATAGCTCTGAAGAGAGTGATACCATAATAAGAGCAACACTTTTAATGGCTAAAGAGTTTGGCTGTAAAACCATTGCAGAGGGCATCGAAACTGAGCAGCAAAGGCAACATTTGTCGCAGCTTGGAACCGACTATTTGCAAGGCTTTTACTTCGCTAGACCAATGAACGCCAACGACCTTATTTCTTGGTATAACGAAAACTACTAATAACCATGGCTCAACTTTATTTTTATTACTCTGCAATGAACGCAGGGAAGTCTACATCACTCCTCCAATCAGCTTATAACTACCGTGAACGCGGTATGCATTCAGTGATTTATACCGCAGCGCTTGATGATCGATACGGCGTTGGGAAAGTCACTTCTCGTATCGGCTTACAAGCAGATGCCAAGCTATACGCAAAAGGCGATGACTTGTTTGCCTCAATAAGCAAAGACTGCGAAGCGTTAAAGCCCGACTGCATTTTTATTGACGAAGCACAGTTCTTAACAAAGGCACAAGTAAAGCAGCTAGTGGACGTAGTTGATGAACTTGATGTGCCGGTACTAGCCTACGGCCTGCGTACCGACTTTTTAGGTGAAACCTTTGAAGGCAGTCATTATTTGCTGGCTTGGGCAGATAAACTATCTGAACTAAAAACCGTTTGCCATTGCGGTAAAAAAGCAAGTTTCGTGGTGCGTTTAGACGAAAATGGCAATGCTGTAAAAAATGGTGATCAAGTACAAATTGGCGGCAACGACACCTATGAATCAATGTGTCGCAAGCACTTTAAAGAACTGGTTTGGGACTAAATCCCAACGTCAAGTAACCTAACTAAAATAAGCGGTCTCTGAACCTCATATCTGTTGCGGGCTATAGCATTTATTGTCCGCTTCTCATTTTCTAAAAAAATTTGCCACTCCCCCTTCTGCTCTTTGCCAGATTTCAATCGGCGTTATCTAAACTTTCTCGGTACTATCTAGAGGTAGCAAGAAAAAGCATTAAGCATTCTTGCTAGCCACAAATAGCCGATTATTACCTGTATTTGAAAACACCTTTCTTAAACAATTAAGAAAACACTTGCGTATGAGTAAAACAACTACTATTGTTAAAACGTTGTAAATAATAAAACCTTTGTTTAACACACTCAGCAAGGTATGACTCATGAAGCACACCAGTACGTTTAAACCTGCGTTAATCGCTATTTCTATTACCGCCGCCCTTAACAGCGGTTCAGTAGTAGCACAAGACACACCAGACGACGAACAAGTAGAAATTATTCAAGTTTCGGGTATTCGAGGCTCTTTGATGCGCGCCCAAGCGGTGAAAATGGACAACGACTCCATTGTTGAGGCCATTTCCGCAGAAGACATTGGTAAGCTTCCAGACTCTTCAATCGCAGAATCACTTGCCCGCTTGCCAGGCCTATCAGGTGAGCGCGTAGGCGGACGAACGTCTGGTATTTCGGTACGTGGCTTCAAAGAAGACTTTACCGGCACCTCGCTGAACGGACGAGAGCTTATCGGTATTGGCGATAACCGTGGCGTAGAGTACGACTTATACCCTGCTGAAATCATGACAGGTGCCACAATTTACAAAACCTCTGACGCTTCGCTTATTGTCCAAGGTATTGGCGGTACAGTAGACTTGCAAACAGTACGTCCTCTAGCAGCCCAGGAAACCCTTACCGTCACTGGGGTCTACGAACTTGGTGGCAACGATTCAGATAATCCAGAGTTCGACAATAGCGGCAACCGTTTTGCTCTTTCCTTTGTAGAAAAGTTTGCAGATGACACGGTAGGTCTCGCACTTGCCATTGCATCAACGGAGTCCCCCAGAAACGAGAGAAAATACGGTGTTTGGGGATATGGTGAGAATGACGATGGTCAGGTGCTTCCGTTTGGTTTAGACACTCAGGCCATTAGCCGCGTGCTAGAACGCGACACGATTTCAGCCATTCTTCAATGGCGTCCCACCGATAGACTAGACATTGTTTTTGATGCGCTAGATATTGATTATTCCGACTCAGGTGTGATTCGCGGTTTCATCGAACCCTTCGCTGCGGCAAATGTAAGTGGTACAGGCATTAACAACTCGGGCACGCAAGTTAACGCGAATCCAGTACTGCGTACAGATCCCGCGCAAAAAGATGGCGAGCTTCAAACCTTCGGTTTAAATATCAAATACGACATAACCGATGAGTGGTCTCTTACTTTAGATGTGGCAGACAGTGAGTCGAACAAACGTGACTTGCGTGGTGAATCATACGCTGGTTTAGCGCGTTCTGGTGCGCTCGGCGAAGGGCAATTAGGTTCACGTCAATTCGAAATGAGCACTGATGGTATTTACTTTACCGGCAGTAACGGCCTTGATGCATTCTCTGATCCCACCATGTTACAGCTTGCGGGTCCTCAAGTTTGGGGGGGCGGTATGGCTAACATTGCCGATCAGTTTACCACCGATGTTTTACAGGCAAATGGTCAACCTTACAGCTATTTCAACGCCCAAGACGGCTTCCTGAACTTTGCTGATTTTGAAGAAGAGTTGACCACAATACGTTTTGAGGCAGTTGGTTATGTAGATTGGGGAATCTTCAACACTTTTACGGCCGGCGTAAACTATAGCGACCGATACAAAGCAAAAGATAACAAAGGTTTCTTCGCAACCGCTTCATCTTATCCATTTTCTGAAGCGATCCCTGAGCAGTATCTGTACAACGGCTTAGCTGACTTAACCTGGGCTGGCATGGGTTACGTTGTAGCCTACGACGGCTTTGCCCCTTACAACGATGGTGAATATACGCTTAATGATGCAGGGCTTCTAGAGCCTGATCGTTTAGGTGATACCTACACCATTGATGAAGAAGTCACTACATTATACGCCCAGCTAGACTTTGAGACTGAAGTTCAAGGTTTCAATGTAAAAGGTAACGTGGGTGCACAATATGTACAAACGGACCAAAGCTCAACGGGTTTCATTGGTATTGTAGGCCCGAACTTTGCCGTGTGTGACGACGATGGCAACGAAGTGGTTGATGCGGACTGTATTATTACCGATGGCGATGATTACTCTCACTTCCTCCCTAGCCTGAACGTAAGTGTCGAACTTAATGAGAATCGCTATTTGCGTTTTGCGGCATCGAAAACCATTAGTCGAGCACGTATCGACCAAATGAAAGCATCGGGCTTTGTTAAGTTTGATCAAAATATTGAACTGATTGCCACAGAAAATTCTGAGGCAGCGGTGAGAGAGTTCGGGTCGCCTTGGTCTAAATTTACAGGTAACCCAACCCTTCGTCCGTTAGAAGCCAACAACTTTGACATTTCATTTGAAAACTACTTCGATGAAGAAGGTTATGTCTCAATTGCGCTTTTCTATAAAGATTTGGTTAATTGGACCCGCGACGGTAACCAGCTTATTGATTTCACGAACGACGTGACCAATGACGGTGCTAACTACTTCATCCCTGGATTCCATGACAGGATAGTGGACGTTGCGGGTAACTACGGCCCGCAAGACACGCCTTACGAAGTGGGCGATTTAGTAACTCCGCCAGACCAGGGCTTCTATTCATTCTTCGAAGATGGCCTAAAAGGTGAAATGAAAGGGGTTGAGCTAACGGCCAATGTTCCTTTGAGAATGCTCACTGACTCTCTGGATGGATTTGGTATTGCCGCTTCTGCGACAATCCTAGATGCGGAGCTTGAAGATGGAACAGCCATTCCAGGCCAATCAGACAATACGTACAGCATTACAGCGTACTATGAGATGAACGGCTTTGAGATTAGGGTTGCGTCAACCGATCGTTCTGAGTTCCTTACGTATCAGCGTGGAGGTTCAAACAAAATTGAGCCTGCAACTCGTAACGCCGTTACCCAAGTCGATGCTCAAATTAGCTACGATTTTGCAGATAGCGGAATTGAGTACTTGGAAGGGCTAAGAGTGTCGTTACAAGGCGTAAACCTGACTGATGAGAAAGAAGAAACCATTGATGATGCGGGCATTGTTACGCTCCGCCGCGAGTTTGGTCCTTCTTATATGCTAAACCTCAACTATTCGTTCTATTAAAAGGGATCATCCCTTTTGAACGCACGAAAATAATGGCACGCACCTTTAGATAGTGGATACGTGCCTTGCATTACTGCCATGTAAAGTGTGGCAGTAATGCGCAACTCTGATACTGTTTAATTTCACCCTTCTTTTATTGCAGAGCCTTTAATGACAACACCACACCGAATTGTTATTGCTGGAGGCGGCACAGCAGGTTGGATGGCTGCCAACCTTTTAGCTCACCGCTGGGCTAATCAAGCTGTGTCCATCACACTCATAGAATCAGAAGACATTGGCACTATAGGCGTAGGCGAAGGCTCGACACCTACTCTCAAGCGTTTCTTTCAAACTCTTGATATTCCTGAGTATGATTGGATGGAAGAGTGCCAAGCAACGTATAAAGTTAATATCAAGTTCACGGGCTGGAATGGCAATGATTCACACAGCTATTCTCACCCCTTTATTAGCCAGTTAGATGTTTTTAGTGAACGGGCATTTCACGTTAACGCCTTAACCAGAAGACTGGGCCTCGATGTTGAAACTCGACCTGATAAGTTTCTTATGGCTGGGTATTTGGCAAAGAAAAACCTTGCCCCTCTTCCCTCACATAATTTTCCATTCGATATAGAATACGGCTACCACTTTGACTCTCTAAAACTTGGACGATTCTTACGCGAGCGCGCTAAATCAAAAGGCGTATATCACGTTATTGGTAATATTGAATCGGTGCATACCTCACCATCTGGCGACATTTCACATCTCGTTTGTCAAGACGGACAAAAACTTGATGGAGATCTGTTCATAGATTGCACGGGTTTTTCAGGACTCCTTTTACAAAAGACGCTAGGCGTACCGTTTAGGGACTTTAGTGACAACCTATTCAATGACTCGGCCGTTGTGTTGCCTACACCAGCATGCGCTAATTTACCGGTTGAAACCGAGTCGGTTGCCATGTCGAACGGTTGGCGTTGGCAGATACCCCTTCGCAACCGCACGGGAAACGGATATGTGTATAGTCAGCAGTACCAAGAGAAAGACGCTGCAGAATGTGAATTGCGACGCGCATTGGGGATGGAAAATACCGATGTTGAAGCAAAGCACTTGTCTATGCGTGTAGGTCAATGTGAAAGGCATTGGGAGAAGAATTGTCTTGCACTAGGCTTGTCGCAAGGGTTTATTGAACCTTTAGAAGCAACGGCACTACACCTAGTTCAAACGAGCATCGAGCTTTTCGCGGACAACTATTCTTTCAACGAAAATAGTGCTCAACAGAGACAGGCGTTTAATCAGGAAGTTTCAGAGCGCTTTGAACGCGTCCGAGATTATATCGTGTGTCATTACAAGCTAAACGGGCGCAACGACAGTGACTATTGGAGAGACAACAGAGCTAACATGAAGCTGTCCGAATCACTGCTTAGTTTACTTGATGTGTGGTACAGAAAAGGGGATATTGTTGAGGAAATAAAGCGGCAAGGTATTGGTCGACATTTCAGCACTACGTCGTGGCACTGTTTGTTGTCTGGCTATGGTGTATACCCGCCACCGGCACTCAATCAGCCCGCTTCTTTGAAGGAAAGCGGCGATCTTTTTGAAGAAAAGAAGCTTGCCGCATTTTTTAATCGCTGCTCGTTAAACTTTGATAAGCAATCTACCTTATTTAACGCGGGCTGAACCTCTTGGCTCAGCCTATACCGTCTCGCCGACTTGCAATTCAAAAGGCAGCGTACTCTTTGCTGTTACTTGATTAAGCAGTGCTTTTGTTGCTTCTACGCCTTTGCCACTGCTGGATTGGCAAACTGTAGTAAGACGCGGGCGCGCACGCTCGGCTTCCCCAATACCATCAAACCCTGTAATTTTCAGCTCTTCCGGTACCTTAATATTCATATCCAAGGCTAAGTGAAGTAGCTCAAGGGCTATAATGTCACTCATACACAAAACCACATTAGGTCTTGGAGAGCTGGTCAGTACTTCTTTGGCTGCCTGTCTTGCAAAGTGTCTGTCACTTTCTGGAAGGTGCCAAATACGCTCATTGCTTACCGTGATGTTCTTTTCTTCAGCGGCCCTTAAATAACCATCAAGTCGACGGTGAGCAATTGAGCTGTCTACGTCAATCAACGGACTATCGTAAATACGACATGTAGAAGGCGAGTCAATCAGGCGAAGCCCAAAGATTGCCACATTGTCACCTTCATTTAACGCATGAGACGCAACGCGATAGGCCGCCTCTTCGTTATCAATATTAATAGATGGCTTGTCTTCGATATCAAAGTCAACGGTGACCACAGGTTTTGGCGACACTGCCAACTCCGCTACCAAGTTACTGTTGCGCGGTTGTCCGTAACAGATAAAACCATCAACAAAATCTACAACATCAAGAATGCTGTCAGAGTCGCCCGCGTACAGTAACAAATGCTTGCCATTTTCTTGAAGCGCAGAAGAAACACCTTTAATAAAAGTACTCGCGACGGGGTCACTCACCATATATGAAATGCTGTCGGCTAATACTAAAGCCACAATATTTGATGTGCCCTTTCTGAGGATCTGTGCTGCTTTATTGGGGCCGCTGTAACCAATCTTTTTGCACTGCGCTAAAATCTCTTCGCGCTTCGCTTTTGATAATTGGTCTGGGCGGTTAAATGCATTTGAAATAGTTGCCGTTGAAACGCCCAACTGTTCAGCAACGTCTTTTAGGGTAAGTTTTGTTTTATTCATTATTTTTAGCTCTTTTCACGAAACTAACTACCCAGATTTAAAAACAAAAAAGGGTAGCAAGCGTGCGCTCTGACTACCCTCTGACTATATCATTAACTTAAACGTTTAACGCGTGAAATTTAGCGCTAATTCGATGAGTTGTGTAACAAATTGCTCAATGGCTTAATTTTTAGAAATTTTTGCTCTTAGCGCGTACCAAAGATTTTGTCTCCAGCAT
>TARA_B100000963_G_scaffold360796_1_pt1 | contig 12898 bp, 15 predicted proteins | sample TARA_B100000963 | Tara Oceans TARA_B100000963 (sample SAMEA2622097) | marine metagenome | biome: marine biome (ENVO:00000447); feature: surface water layer (ENVO:00002042); material: "saline water (ENVO:00002010), including plankton (ENVO:xxxxxxxx)" | depth 5 m | reverse complement strand
GAAGTAATACTACGCACAATACACTACACGTAAATAATTATTTATTCCGCAGGGATTGTGGTTTTTGCCTTCCTTTTCAAACCAATTCAATTGGAGAGTGTTTATCTCTCCAACAAAGGGTTTAACAAAAATTAAGTTATGGGCGATTTACGATCCATCGAATCAATACATAGCCTACCTCCTGTCCATTTTGTAGGCAATGGGTTTAGAGTTCATTCATTAATTACTCCGAGTGGACCCATTCGATCTGCACGCATGAATCCATTCATCATGCTGGATTACAATGCTCCTCATTTCTTCTCACCCGCCTCGATACCTCGTGGAGTAGATGTTCACCCGCACAGAGGTTTTGAAACGGTAACTATAGCCTATCAAGGGGAGATTGCACATCGAGATAATAAAGGAGGTGGTGGAGTTATTGGCCCAGGAGACGTTCAGTGGATGACTGCTGCCTCTGGAGTGCTCCATGAAGAATTTCACAGTGAAAGCTATTCCAAAGAGGGTGGTATTTTTCAGATGGTTCAGCTTTGGGTAAATCTGCCTGCGAAGTATAAAATGTCTCAACCCAAGTACCAATCCATCTTAAAAGATTCATTGGTTGAAGTTCCTGTAGGAAGAAATAGTTTAGTAGAGTTGATTGCAGGAAGCTATGGTGGTGCTAATGGCCCTGTTGAAACCTTTAGTCCATTACACATATGCAATGTTCAGATATCTGGAGAGGATGTGGTGCCATTTTGTTTTCCAAGCGGATGGAATGTCGGTCTTTTGGTGTTGGAAGGTAGTTTGGCGGTCAATAAAGACCATGAGGTTTTGAAAGATCACATTATTGTAATGGCTCATAATGCGGCATTGTTTAAACTTAGAGCCCTTGAAGGGGATGTCAAAGTTTTACTCTTAGCGGGCGAGCCGATCAAAGAGCCCATGGTTTCTTATGGCCCCTTTGTCATGAATACTGAAGAGGAAATACGCCAAGCCATAAAAGACTTTCAAGAGGGTGTTTTCGGTAGCTGGCCGAAGGATTGAGGGCTAAGCTTATTGGGTACGCACTCTCCCTTCGACGTGCTCCATTACAGCATCTATTCCGTGCGATTTAATAAGGTGGTGCAGTAGTTCTGCTGTAGCCATACAGTCACCCAGTGCGCGATGGCGGGATGTGTTGTCAATGTTTAATAATTTGCAAAGATGCCCCAGGCTGTATTTCTTAGATGATGGCATGAGTGCTTGCGTAAGCTTTACTGTGCATAAGGTAGGCCTTTTATATAACATTTTATGGCGCTTAAACGCCGATTGTACCATGCGATAGTCAAAGCCTACGTTGTGTGCCACGAAAATGCAGTCATGGGTGAAGTAGTCAATTTCTTTGGCAAGGAAAGAAAACTTGGGTGCTGCTTCTACCATTGGCGCCTTTATTCCGGTTAGCCGCTGTACAAACTCTTGGATATGGCGCTCAGGATTTATGAGGCTTTCATATTGGTCTACGATTTTTTGCCCGTCATGAATGACAATCGCGATCTCCATGATTCTATCATCGGCGGGTTTTCCTCCTGTGGATTCTAAATCGACTATCGCAAACACTTTATGAATTTACAGGTTGATTGCGTTTCTTCGTACTATGAAACGTCATCTTATCCTCATTGTCATGTTGGTTTGTACGCTGAGAATTTATGGTCAGGTTGGTCAGGCTGCAAGGCTTATTAGTCCGCAAACCACTCTTACTTTTCAAGCGCGCGGAGCTGTGGTATTTGGACAGCAAGAGCGATTATCCAATTATCAAATCCACCTCGGATTCGGTAAGAAGTGGTTCCGATTTGGCCCGACCTATTCTATGATGGCGCTGAGGCCCTCGCTAGTTATTCAAGGAAACCCAGTCCCCGTTAGCGAGTGGACGAATCATGCTGTAGGCCTTGAGGCTGGGGTAAACGTTCTCAACTTTAAGTCCCTTAAGGTAACGCCAACTGTCATGCTTGGATGTATGCTTTCTTCTTATCGAAACGCTTCTTCGTTAAAAGAGCGGCAAAATGCTTTTTATGTCTATCCCAAAGTCGAGGCAATCTATTATCCAATTTCTTTTGTTGGTGTTGGCGTGTATTCAGGATTTACTTGGAATTCTTCGGGAGCAATGACGCTAAACGACCAACTCAAGGGAGCAGACTTAGGAGTTGTCCTGTCGTTTAAGACGCGCTAGCAGGAAGACTAAGTCTAAGTTTAAACGGGGCTAAGCCAACATTAAACGGCCCCTCTCCCAAATACTCTCCGTCTATTTCGCCCCGCAAGGCGGTCTGCTCTAAGCTGCTTAGATTCTCAATAATAAAGGAATTCCCTTTATGCGTGTATACTTTAGAGTGGTGAATGATGCTGCCTGTTTTGAGACGACCGGTATTGGCAATCACATTCAGCCGACCAAGGTGTTCTATATAGGTTAGGTCTAATATGCCATCATTGTTTACAGCACTTGGGCATAGTTGCATGCCTCCCCCCGCGTAGGGCCCAATGGAAGCAATCATCATAAACAACCTTCCTTGATATAGATCTCGATTATTGTTTGAAATTTTTCCCATCGGACTTTTGTAATTCCAAAGAGCAGAGAGAAGCCCTAGCTTATAGGCAATAGCACCCCACTTTTTGTATTTGACAGATTCTAGAATCACTTGACTATCAAATCCAGCACCGAAAAAATTAATAAAATATCGGCCCGTACCCTGTTCGCCTTGGACAATCCCGAGGTCTTGCTCAAATAGGTTTTTTTCCTTTAGGGCGGAAAGGTAGTCAGCAATTGACGCTTTGCTAATATATTGCCGCATCCAGTCATTTCCTGTGCCCATAGGTAAGGCGCCAAAGACGAATTCATCGGAATATCCTTGAGTTAATGCCCCATTGACGACTTCTTGAATTGTGCCATCCCCACCTATGGCAAAAAACTTGGTATATCCCTTGGCTCGGCATTGTTGAGCGATCTCAACAGCATGCCCAGAGGACGCTGTCCAGTGAAGCGAGAAATCTACCTCCATGGCTCGGAGTTCTGCATCAATTTCGCGCCACCTTTTTTTTGTTTTACTGGCACCGCTTTGTGGATTTATGATAATAGCCCAGGTATTTGAGGACATGGTATAAGGAGTTCTATATTAGTCAAAGGTCGTTTTCTTTTTGAAATCCTGTATTTTTTTATAATTCAATCCAAGAAAAGCTGCTGAAATAAGCAACATTACCATAAGAAAGCCCATGGACCAGTCAGGGTTGTCTGAGAAAAAGGCAGTTTGACTAATGATAAGGATAAAGAGTATACGCGTTGCGGTATTAAGCACACCAAAAAAGCTGTTAGTGCGGCCAATAATTTTATTGGGTACAAGCTGAAATAGAGTAGTTGTTCTGAGGATCCGTGTGCTTGCATTCATCATTCCTAAAAAGAGATACATCACTAAGAGAACCATGGCGCTCTTGGAGAAAAACAATGTGGCATAGATGGTTGCCCCAAGCAATAGAAAAAGGATAATTCCGAAGAGACGGTTTTTGCGAAAAATACGGTCAACCAAAAACCCCGCAAATATGGCCCCAAGAGCAAATAGTCCCTCACTCAACCCAAATATGGCGGCATCGCCTTGTACGATGTGTCGAATATAAGAGGGAAGAATAAGAAAAGAACACACCATGATACTCGCAAAAAAAATGTGAGAGAAATAACCAAACATGAAGATTAGCGGTCGTTCTTTGAGAAAGGTTAATCCGCCCTGAAGTCTTTTTATCACTGGAATAGCGCGTTTGTCCCGCTCAGTAAGGCCTACGTAATTCATTTTCCATAAGAGTAGTACACCCACGAGATACGTACACCCATCGATAAAGATTAGTTTTTCTAATGCAATGGGTTGGGCTAGTATGTGAGCATATTGTTGCAAACTAAGAGTCTCTAAAACATACATCGGCACACCCTCTAAGAGCAAGGCGGCTAGTCCACCACTAAGCACAAAGGCTAATTGATTTTGAATTTCAACGGCGCTTGTAATTTTTCCGTAGCTATTTGGGGGAACAATTTCTTGTAAGAAGGCATATAAATTGGGAAAGTGAACGTTGTAAAACACTACGGTTATAATAAATATCCCACAGACCAAAAAGATAGGAACATCATTAAATACCAAAGCCGTTCCGGCGCACAGCATCATGTAGACACCTCCGAGTGCATTGATGGTAATCATGATTTTACGCCGGTCATATCGGTCGATTAAGCTACCGGCATAAGGCCCCCAAATAATTGATATTATGCTCGACCCCAAAAAAAGGACATTGTATAGGTCGGGTTGGTCAACCGTATTATTGATGTACCAGGTAATGGCAATCATCATCATTCCTTGGCTAATACCCGATATGGCATTGGCTAAGAAAACATAAAGGATTGCCGGTTTATTTTTCATTTGTGTTGAGCCTTATTGCGTAGTTTCGAACGTAGATGGCGAAACTTGATCCAATAATTCAGCGCAAGATAATGCGGTATTGTGCGTATCAAGAGCGTTGCATCCAAGAAGTTGAACATAAACTACACACCCTTGGTTGCCCTCCACGTCAGATTTCTGCTTATTTGCGCTATCTAAGCGAAGAAGATTTTCTTAAAGAATCTCGTTACGCGGAGGTTTTTGTTAGAGGGAAGGTCAATAACAATAAATGGGGTCCACGTAAAATAGAAACGGCCTTGTTGTCAAAAAAGGTAGATCCTTCCCTAATTAAGAGAGAATTGGCGCAGTTTGATGCAGAGTGGGTGGAATTAGAAGCCTATTGGACCGGTCGCATGACCAAGGCCTGGGCCCATAAATCATATGATGCTTATACGTTAAAAGGAAAACTTCGCACCTTTCTTCGACATAAGGGTTTTTTTGTTTAGGATCTATAGTTTGGTATTGTTTTTATGCCTTGTACCATCGCGCTCTGTCTTTTTGCTGAGGTTTTTTTGTAGGGCTTCAGCTAGATTAATATCATGTTGGTTGGCTAGACAGGTAAGCACAAACAACACATCAGCTAATTCATCGGACACTTGGGCTTGCCATTGTTGCTTTTCTTCTAAATTTTTAAAGCTCTGCTCTCCATGAACACGTGCCATTATTCGAGCGAACTCCCCGACCTCTTCCATAAGAACGGCCGTATTGGTCAGGGGGTCAAAGTACCGAACTCCGACAGTTTTTATCCATCCATCTACAGCCCGTTGCCATTCCTGTAATGTGGGGTTTTCGGGTAGTTTTACGTTTTCTTGTGGAGAAGCCATTGAAGGATGCTATTTTTTATTGCTCTGGTGGAACAGGAAGGTTTTTTCCTCTTTGGAGAGGGTGTCATACCCCTTGGCAGATATTTTATCTAAAATCATGTCAAGTTGCTCCTGCTCACTTTGTTCATTAGACCACGTGGAAGAATCTCTATTTTTTCCCTTGCCTTGAAAATTGACCTGCCGTTGAACTCGAGTATTATATTTACGTCGGCTCTGCCGGCTAAGGCGCCAAGAATTGATGCGCTCTCTAGGCCAAGACATCCACCCTATAATATTATATCCTCTTCGATACAGCCCGATAAAACTAAAGCCAGTAATCATCCCTCCGAAATGCGCGAGAATTCCTCCTGGGTTACTTTGAAAGGACAATAAATCTCGACCAAACATAAAGAGCACAATGCCCCACAAGGGTACCGAGCCTAAGATAAAAAGCCGAATGCGATAGGCTGGATTCGTTGCCATTGTAGCGGCTATAATGGACCACACAGCCCCTGATGCGCCAAGTAGATAGGCTTTATGCTTCGCCTGTTCGAATACGGGAAAAGTATTGTAAGACAATACATAAAAGGCGCTTCCAACAAGAGCTCCAAGAAGGTATAAGTTAAGCAGCCTCTTTTCACTTTGATACACCTGAAAGATCCGGCCAAACCAATAGAGATAAAGGAGGTTAAAGAGAATATGCCAGAAGTCTGCATGAAAAAAGGCATAAGTTAATATGGTCCATGGACGATAGAGAAGGTTGCTCAGGCTGGATGGTGCATAAAAGTAATTCTGATAGAAGGTCGCGAAGACAGCATTATCCGCCATAAAAAGAAAGCCAATCACTCCGACAAAGGCTTGCAGAATAAAAATTGCGAGATTAACTGTAATCAGCCATAATACCACGTTGCCCTGTCTCAGGCTTATGGTAAAATCATTCCATATTGATCGTCCGTATAAAGCCATAGCAACTAGTAAAAAGCATCACGGTTTAAACTCCACATTTTCACTATTAAAAAGCCTGTGGCAGCACCCCCTAAGTGCGCCCAGTGGGCAATACCATCGTCAGTGCCCTGAATCACAAAGTAGGCATCAAAGGCAATAACAATGAGGACAAGATATTTTGCGGCAATTGGAATAGGCGGAAACAACAACTGTAGGCGGGTATTGGGAAACAGCAAACCGAAGGCCACGACTACACCCATAACGGCACCAGAGGCCCCAACCACTGGGATATACATCTCCCGCCAACCTTCGGCCGGGTATACACTATCAAAGAGCATGTGTGCTTCGACTCCTGTTGCAATCTGGTGAATCAATGCAGCACCCAGTCCTGCAGACATGTAAAAAAAGAGAAAACGTCGCCAACCCCAAACGCGCTCTAAAATGCTCCCAAATAGGAACAATGCATACATATTAAATGCAATATGCATAAACCCTCCGTGCATAAACATGTGGGTTAATGGTTGCCAAGGTTGAAAGAGTGGGGAGGTGGCATAAAACATTCCTCCATAAAGCGTGAGGGGTGTGCCCTGGCGCTCCATAACGAGGGTGAAAATCCAAACTAAGGCATTGATTCCAATAATATGGCTTACAATCTGATTATCGCGTTGCATCTGGAGGCTGTATAGGATTTGGGTTAAGCAACATTCGCTGGATATCGGGTTCTTGAAGAAATCGGAGTATCAATTGTCCTTGAATTCCACGTTCCGGATACTTAAGGGCAAACAATGTATCAATGATTTCGTTCATTTCTTCTGTAAAAATACCACGCTTGAGTTGCACTGTAGCCTGTGCCGTTGCCATGAGGTGGAGTGGTTTGCTGTCTGAATGCAGTGAATCATGGTCAGCCAAATGTGCGCTTGCCTCATCAAAATAGGCTCGAAGGTCATCTTGGTTAAGTTCTTTTGGAATTGCGGTGATTTCTATTTTGTTGTTGTTTATATATTGAATGCCCCATCCCATGGACTCCCAAACATCTTGTTGAGATCTCATAAGAGTAACTAGTGTTGCGGGGAGTTCCACCGGCAGGGAAAATAGCAATCCTTGTGAAGCGGTAGCTTGTCCACCTTGATTGGCTGCTTCGAGTTGTTCAAAGTGGATTCTCGTGATCGCACCATGCACATCGAGCACCATGAGCCCGTTGCGCATGCTTTTAGCATAGTATTTCTTAGCAAAGAGCTCTATTTTTTGTTTGCTTTGGTGCTTTATGGTTTCTTCACCTTCGAGATTAAGAATTTTTTGCTGGTTAATGGGTTGCTCAATGCCCCCCGGATTATTAAAGGCATTGGTCCATTCTGAAGCCCCTTTTGGCAGCCGTCCCTCTCCATGCCTTGCAATTCCTCCACTAAATGGGAAGTGTGATGTAAAGGCGCGGGCTTTGTCATGACCGAAATCTTCTTTGTCTCCTCCAAATGCACCATAGGTGTTTAATCCCTGCTCTTGGTTAAAATCCATGGCGGGTTGCACTTGAAACTTGGACAAGCTGTGCTTTAAGGCAGCCAACAATATGGAATAAATGATTTTTTCTTCCTCAAACTTTACCTCTTCTTTGGCGGGGTGCACGTTAATATCGAGTTTGTTGGAATCTACAGTAAGCGCAATAAAATAACTAGCTTTTCGCTCGGGGGCAATCAACCCTTCAAAGGCTTTCTTTACTGCATGTTGCAGATAGGGTGAGCGAATGGCTCGGCCGTTGACAAATAGAAACTGTTCTTGATTGGTTTTTTTTGCAAGACTAGGTTTACCAATAAAACCTTGAATGGTAACGACTTCAGTGCTTTCTTCTACAGGAATAAGTCCCTCATTAATTCGCTCTCCAAAAAGATCACAAATTCTTTTGCGTAACGAAGAGGGTTTGACAACATATAGCAGCCGTCCATCCACAACATAGTCAAAGGATATATCGGGATGAATAAGTGCCATTCGAAGGAAGGCAGTATTGAGGTGTTTCATTTCTACTCCATGACTCTTTAGAAAATTTCTTCGAGCTGGAACGTTGGAAAATAAATCACTGACGGTAAAGGCACTTCCTTCGGCACATGCGCATTCTTCTTGGCGGGAAACAGACCCACCCTCAATTTGTAGTCGGTTACCGGTAGTTTTTCCTTTTTGTCGACTTTCCACTACTACATGAGCGACGGAGGCTATTGATGCTAAGGCCTCTCCCCGAAATCCCATGGTGTCTATTGTAAATAAGTCAATCGCCTTATGAAGCTTTGAGGTGGCATGTCGTACAAAGCACATGGTTAAATCCTCTGCCGACATGCCCCTCCCATTATCTCTTACCTCAATGCGATGGCTACCGGCACCCTCAATAAAAATCTTTATTTCAGTAGCACCAGCGTCGATTGCATTTTCCACCAATTCCTTCAATACGGATGCTGGTCGCTGAACGACTTCGCCTGCTGCAATTTGATTGACAAGGTTTTCTGGCAAGGGTTTAATCTGAGACGTCGTCATTAGGCATTTGATTTTCGAAGAAATCTTATAGCGGCAATAAATATCAGCCCGAGAACCATGAATTGACCATTATGTCCCCATTGGGATTGAATCCAAGCGCCTTGGGTAAAATATACAACAATCAAACCGATCACAACTGCACCGTTAACTAGCTTCTGATAGCCTCTTGTTTTTGAAGAATTCAGGCTAGATTGGTATCGACTGTTGGTTATTGGACTAGATGCCCTGTGTGATCTCAGAAAACCTTCTTCAAGACCGCGCCCTCCGGTCCTTTTGTTTTTTGCAGAGGGATATCTCGGTTGGTAATCAAAGGCATTGGGCCGCTTATTTCGAAAAAAACTTCTCACGTTCTAGGACTTGTTATAAGGTTATCTCTCGGTGAATTGAACGAAAGGCCAAAAATTTTCCATCAAATAGTTTTTGATGTTCCTCTTGTAACTTCGAAGCGTGAATTTCTTCATAAGTTGTAAAGGAATAAAACTCGTCGAAATGATAGTGAATGGTATATGTAAAACCTTCACGTTCGTCCTCCTTAAGCACTTTGGTCATGGTGGCTTTTGAAAAACATCCGGTGTCTAATACATCCTGAATGTGTCCATCCTTCATGTAGGCCAACCACTCGTCATGATGGCTAAGCTGAATTTGTACTGTTACGGCATAGATATAACCCATAGTCATTGTTTAGGGATAGCTTCGATAGAGTTCTCGGGCACTATTAGCGAGTCTGCTGTCTGGAAAGTCCGTAAGGATGTCAAGACAGTGTTCTTTAACAAGTTCGTGCTCTTCTTGTTTTTGATACAATTCAGCCAGCGCCCAATGTACATTATCACATAAAATACTTGATTCAAAGCGTTCTAAAACACGATTATAGGTGCGAATCGCGGCTTCTGGATTGCGCTGCTTCTCATAAATTTCCGCTCGCATTACTAATGCATTATCCATCAGCACATGCTCGTCATATATTTGTTCCCAAGTGTTAAGGGAGGTTATCGCTTCGCTATATCGGTGTTGAGCAACCAATAGCTCGATTGCGGCATAGCCCATCATGGCATCAGTATTTGAGTCCAAGCCAAGATTATCCGTGATAAACACCGACAGCTGAATGGCATTGTTTGAAATCAACTCTGAGGTGGCCCCTTTGAGAATATTGAGTTGTGCTTGTGCCCACTCAAATTCCCCTTCATAATAGCTAAGTTGTGCTTTTTTAAAACGCGCTTCTTCACCAAGAATGCCATCTCCATCATCATGGTCCACTTGGGTGTAGACAATCAGTGCCTTCCATGGCTTCCCCTGCATAGTTAATGATTCTCCATAGAGTAGTTTAATGCGGTTAAGGTTTTGCCTTTTGAAGGTATTGGACTGGATGAGACTATCTAAAAAGTTAACGGCATAGTTAATGTCCTGGCGATACTTTATTTGTATGCTGCAATATTCAAGAATAGCTTCTGTTTGAATGAATGGGTCTATTTTATGGTTATTAGCAAGTTCGAGCAAGGCACTTTCTAGATAATTTAAATCTACGGCATTGTCTTTTCCTTGGTCGAGCAAGCGTTTTTGTGTAGTTAGTTTGAGTTGGGCGGCCCTACCTCCATAGGAGTTAACGTATTCTGAGGCCAAGACAAATTCACACAACTCAAGGCATTGAACAAGGGCATCGTTATTAAATGCATCTTGGGCCAAGGCAAGCAGGTCGGGAACATAATTTGCTGATCTCCGTGCAAGCATTAGGCCAAATCGCGCGGCCTCCCCAAAATTTCCATGAATTTGTTCAAGCCATATGAGCAAGTGAAGAGTAAAAGACACCTCGGAGTGTTGACTGGTATAGGTAAAAAGCTTTTGTTTAAATAAGTTGTAGAAACCTTCTTTGGATTTTTGTCGATCAAAGAATCTTTCAAAATCTTCAACCTGCAGAGGTCTTTCCTTCAGATATTCCAATGACAGGCTCAGGGCTTTATCCATTGAGTCCTCAAGGAAGTAGAGTTCTAGATATTGTTCTACAAGGTTTTGAGAGGCTGAGTGTATGGCGGGGGCAAATTGAAAGAAGACTATTTTTGCTTGATTAAATGCACCATATCGAATCAAACGCTGCATTAAACGACTACAGTTAACCTCAGTGGAAGACATGGAGTAAGCCATAATCTCTTTCCATAGGTTATCTGCTTTTTTAGTCTTCCCTCTGTTTAAAAGCGCCCAATATTGATCAATATATCCGAGGGGATCCTCGCTGTTAATGCGATATTTTTCAGCGACGAGAGCCAAGCGACCAAAGTCCTTTACCTCATATAAAGATCGACTCAGGGCAAGATAAGTTGAGGGGTTTTTCGGAGACTCAGCATTAAAGATATTAAGGTATAGTTGGGCGGCAGAATCAAATCTAGCTTCATTAAAGAGCCGTTCAGCACGCCCATACTCATCTTGGGCCAATAGCGAGGTGCTATATGCCATACAGAGTAGATAAAATATAACGCTTACGAGGTGGCGCTGCGCCCTATTGTTCATTGTATTAGTGCGTAACGTTGCTTAGCGTAATTTAAAAGTAAAGGGGGCTACAAAGCGCGAGCGCACACTCTCACCATTATTTTGGCCGGGCACCCATTTACCTCCAGAATTTTTTATGTGGCGAATGGCTGCGGAAGCAAGCATATCATCTCCTCGAACTTTTTCGATTTGAGATATACTTCCATCTTTTTCGACGACAAAGCGGAGAAGCACTTTACCCTCTACACCTAAATCCTTTGCCTGAGTTGGGTATTCGACCTTGGCTAAGTAGGTTAAGATAGCTTTTTGGCAGCACTCGTCTTGTTCTGCACCCGACAGACCTCCACAATTGGCATCAGCATCTTTAAAACATGCCTTTTGTTGAGGAACATCAACAATGACATCATCCTCAATTTGGGGCTCATCAATAACAATATCGGGCTCGATAATTACTGCGGTAGTGTCAATTGCGATTACCGTATCTATTTTCTCTTCACTGATTACCACGTTGTCTACCGTCGGTGGCGGAGGTGGCGGCGGTGGTGGTTCAGAAGGCGGGGGGTCAAGAATTTCTTCCTCTTCAACCGTTACCAAAAAATCAGAGGGCTTGGCTTCGATTTCCCATACTGCAGAAAACATTTGATTGAGGCTATCTGTGGCCGATTTGCTGGAAAAAACAAAAATTGTTGTCGTCGACACAGTGAGGAATCCTCCTAAAACAAGGATGGCGGCCCAAGGGCGCAAATCCTTTCCTTTTGCTTTCTTTTGCAGGGGGTTGGCCTTGTTTTGGGCAATTAAACTGGCATCGCTTTCTTCTCCGCCAAGTGTCATTAGGTACCACACCAAGCCAAATAAAAGGGCGACGGATCCTATAAAACCAACGAGTGTAATAATTATTCCTAAACCCATAATTTTTTCTTTGTAAACATCGAATACACTATAGATGCAGAAAATACTCCGATTCCATTAGCAACAATGTCTAATACTTCAAAAAAACGACTTTTTGTAGCAAATCTCTGCATAAATTCTAAAAAAATGCCGTAGAAAAAACATGTCATGGCAAGATATACAAGCTGTTTTTCATTGGGCTTTGAGCCATGTGACCTGAAAGCTAGCAAGCACAATACACCGTAAAACAGTAGATGGAAGACTTTGTCAGCGTGAGGGAAGAGGGGCGGAGATGTTGAACTTGGCCTTAGAGAAAGGTAGGCAAGGAGTACAACCCAAAGTCCTAGTCCAATTCTATAGATTATAATCAAAACAAGCTTGGCTATTATCCTTCGACCATTGCCTTATAGGAAGTACTGTCCATAAGTTCAGCGGCGTCGGATGCATTGATCTTTATTTTTATAATCCAGCCCTCTTCATAGGGATCGCTGTTTACCAATTCTGGACGGTCTTCCAAAGCCTCGTTAACTTCAACAACTTCACCTGCAACAGGCATAAACATATCTGATACGGTTTTCACCGCCTCAATGGTTCCAAAAACAGCTTCCTTGTCAAGGAATTCTTCGACGGTGTCGACATCGACAAAGACTATGTCGCCTAATTCGCTTTGGGCAAATTCAGTAATGCCCACTGTGGCTATTTCGCCCTCGACCTTGATCCATTCATGGTCTTTGGAATACAACAGATTGTCAGGAAAATTCATGATCTTATTTATTCATTAAAGATAACACGCACAAGCAATCTAAAGTTGGCATTTTACTCAAAAAGCCCTTCATCTCGCTGAAG
>TARA_B100000963_G_scaffold128624_1_pt1 | contig 12901 bp, 9 predicted proteins | sample TARA_B100000963 | Tara Oceans TARA_B100000963 (sample SAMEA2622097) | marine metagenome | biome: marine biome (ENVO:00000447); feature: surface water layer (ENVO:00002042); material: "saline water (ENVO:00002010), including plankton (ENVO:xxxxxxxx)" | depth 5 m | reverse complement strand
ATTCTTCAAAAACTTTAGTATCTTTTACGCTTCCATCAACATCGTACTGTGTCCAAGTTCCAGTTCTTATCATCCTTCCCTCTTCCCATCTCACTGAACCAGACACTTTCAGACTTCCATCTTCATAAAATTCTTCCGCTTTTTTAGATGTTATAATACGAAATGGATCACTAATTCCATAAACCTCATCATCAATTTCTATCTCTGAATCCCCTTCATATTTTCTATCGTATTGTTTAAAACCAACCGGATATCCATCATCATAAGTGTAAATTCGAAGGATATTTCCTCTGCTAGTTTGAGCTAATTCTCCGTTGTAAAGTTTACCCTGAAAAACCATCTTTCCATCTTTTTTGGTTAACTCAGCATTATCTTCATGTATAAGATCATTTCCACATGAGATTACTAAAAATGATACTATAGACAATAAAATACATTTTTTAAATTTTTTCATAATATTTATTTATTAGAACAAGGAAAATTTCCAAGTTTACATTATTAATACAAGTTAATGTTTTTAATAACACCATGAAAATAAATTATCTATTTGAAAAATAAAAAAATGTTTCAGTTTGGGTTCCGTCCTGACCGCAAAATTCTCATCCAAGGGGATTTTTTGATTTTAAGTATTACATTTACATACCACTCAATTTACAATAATTATTGATAAAGTATAAATGGAAAGATTTCAGTTAATATTAAATTCAATAATTGCACCTCTTGAATGGATTATGCTCTTTCTTGTAGTCGGTGGTGGTTTGTTTTTAGTTTTGCATTCGAGGTTTTATCCACTAAAATTAATATCCAAATCATTCAAATTATTATTATCAAGAGAATCAAATAAAGGGATTTCGAGATTTCAGGCATTAACGGCGGTTCTTGCAGCAACTGTTGGTTTAGGAAATATTTCTGGTGTTTCAATAGCTATACATATGGGTGGGCCCGGTGTTCTAGTTTGGATGTGGTTGACTGCTATTATTGGTTCAACAATCAAGTTCTATTCAAGTACCTTAGCTGTAGATTTAAGAGAATTTGATAATAAAGGAAATCCATTAGGCGGACCAATGTATTACATGAAAATTGGAATTAAAAATTATGGAAAACCTTTGGCTATATGGTTTTCAATAGCTGGTTTATTTGGTGTATTACCTGCCTTTACAGCAAATCAATTAACTGAAACATTTATTGGGGTTATTGATCCTTCTCAACAAATTTATGATATTGGAAATTTTAGTTGGAAATTATTATTTGGAATTTTCTTATCTGTTGTTACTGCTGTTGTTATTTTTGGGGGTTTAAAATCAATTGTCAAAGTTAGTTCGAATTTAGTTCCCATAATGGTCATTATGTATTTAGCCATTGGGATTTCAATTTTAATTTTAAATAGGGATTTAGTAATACCAACATTCATGCTTGTTTTCAGTGAAGCTTTTAATTTAGATGCTTTTTACTCTGGAAGTTTTTGGGGGCTATTGGTTTTAGGGGTTAGAAGAGCAGTTTTTTCTAATGAAAGTGGTTTAGGAACAGCTCCAATGTACCATGGTCAATCAGAATCTAAGGAAGGTATTAGCGAAGGTCTTGTTGCTCAGCTTGGTCCTATCTTCGATACAATACTTGTATGTACGATAACAGGACTTATCGTAATAATTAGTCAAGCATATTTACAAAATGATTTAAATGGAATCCTTTTGACTCTCGAAGCTTTCAGAAAATTATTTTTTGGGTTTGGTGATATACTACTTATGATGATGGTTTTCGTTTTTGGAATTTCTACATTATTTACATATTCTTATTATGGAGTTAAATGCTTAGGTTTTTTAATCACTCCAAAATTTGGAAAAAACTATAATTATATATATGTATTAACAATTATTATTTCAGCATTATTAACAGTAGATATTGTTATAAGTATAATTGATATTTCCTTTGCAATGATGTGTATTCCAAACATGATTGCCGTTTTAATTTTAGCACCTAAAGTAAAATCTAAAATGGTAGAAAAAGGATGGTTTTGATTAAAATTGTTCAATTTAATCTCAATGATGTATATTTGTTCTCGTTGTGTTGCCTGCAAAATTATTTTTGCAGGTGGTTTGTAGAAAACCGATGAGAAGCTTTCCTGTAAAGGAGAGCTTTTTTTATAGAACTTTATTTGAAATTATCTTGCAAAATTTATCTAACTTTAAATATGTCAGGAATTAAATTTCTTTTGAGATTTTTCTTTTTCGCACAAATTCTTTCATGTCAAAAGAACGATAAACCAAATATTATTTTAATAATGACTGATGATCAAGGATGGGCACAGACAGGATATTATGATCATCCTGTACTGAAAACCCCAAATTTAGATTCAATGGCAGAAAATGGATTACGTTTTGACAGGTTTTATGCAGGTGCTCCTCAATGTTCACCAACAAGAGCAACTGTGCTCACTGGGAGAAATAATGACAGAACTGGAGTTTTTTACCATGGCTATGCTCTAAATAAAAATGAAATTACAATCACTAAACAATTAAAAAATATAGGATATTCTACTGGCCATTTTGGAAAATGGCATTTAAACGGAATTAGAGGACCTGGAGTACCAATTTTTAAGGATGATGAATTCAACCCAGGTGCTTTTGGTTTTGATGAATGGACAAGTGTAACAAATTTTTTCGATATAGATCCAATTATGAGTGACAATGGAAAATTTAACAATTACTATGGAAGTTCATCTAAAATTATAGTTAATAAAGCACTAGAGTTTATTGAAAAAAATGTGAAAGAAAATAAGCCTTTTTTTACTTTGATATGGGATGGATCCCCTCATGATCCTTTTGTCGCATCAGTTGAAGATAAAATTGGTTTTGAAAATTTAGATAAAGAAAGTAAAGAACATTATGGTGAAATAGTTGCGTTCGATAAAAGTTTGGGCATTTTAAGAAATAAAATTAATGAACTCGGGATTTCTGATAATACTCTAATCTGGTATTGTAGCGATAATGGTGGTTTGAGAAATATCATTCCATCACCAGTTGGTGAACTAAGGGGTTTTAAAAATACCATGTGGGAGGGAGGGCTGAGAGTACCTGGAATTGTAGAGTGGCCAAAAATCATAAAACCAAGGGTTACCAAATATCCTGTATCAACTATGGATATTTATCCAACAATTTTAGAAATCGTAGGTATTAAGAATGATCATTTCTCAAATTACTTGGATGGTGAAAGTATAGTTGAAATTTTCAACTCAGATAAACAAAAAAGAACATCAAAAATCCCATTTCGCTTCGACAACAGAGGAGCTTATATTTACAATGACATAAAACTTGTTGTTCATGATATCAAAAATTTAGATATTGAGTTATATGACTTATCAAATGATCCAAATGAATCTGTTGATATTTCTCAAACAAGAGCTAATTTATTTAAAGTCATGAAAGAAGAATATCTAAACTGGAATCAAGGTGTTCTTGAGGAATTAGAAAGAAATAAGGTGATAGAGCCAGTACACTGGCGTGATACAGAATTATATGATAAATACATTGAGGATTGGTTGAACAGACCTGAATACAATGGATACATTCAAAGAGAATGGAGAGGAAGGGTAAGAGAACAACCTAAATAAAGGTTTGTTATTATTTTATTTTAAATTAGAAATATGAAGCAATTATTAATATTTTTTGTTACCCTTTTAATTTTATCGTGTAGCAATAAAATTGAAAATACAGACAATTTTCAACTATTACCAGTTGTGCAAGAATTCAAATTCAATAATGGTTTCTCTAACCTTAATTTTAACAATTTAAAATTTGCCTACTCACCCAACAATAATGATCTGCCTGTAAGATTTGACTACACTAAACACATTGAAAAAAACATAAAATTTGAATCTAATCTGTTCTATTCAATTGATCCTAATTCAGGTTTAAATAAAGAGGGATATAAGTTAAATATCTTAAAAGATAAAATTACTATTGTTGCGAATGATGAACCTGGCTTATTTTACGCATTTGTGACATTGAATCAAATTTTGGAGGATTCTGAACAATCTCAGATAAGTTTACCACTGGTTACAATATATGATTATCCAAAGCTTAAATTTCGACCTATTCATATTGATGTAAAACATCACTTAGAAAAAAAATCGTATTACTATGATTTAATTGATGAATTGGCAAAATTAAAAATTAATGGAATTATAGTAGAGTTTGAAGACAAATTAAAGTATGAATCAAGAATGGAGGTAGGCTCTTTAGATGCTATGTCAATAGATTGGTGGGGTCGACTAAGTGATTATGCGATTGAAAGAAATATTGCCATAAGCCCATTAGTGCAAGGTTTAGGTCATGCATCATATATACTTAAGCATGAAAAAAATAAATTTTTAAGAGACAAACCTGAAAGCGATTGGGCATTCAATCCATTGCTGAAAGAAACATATGATTTGCAATTTGATTTGTATCGTGATGCTATTAAAGCTACCCCTCATGGAAAATATTTACATGTAGGTGGTGATGAAGTTCATTTGACTGAAAGAAATGGTAAAAGCGAATTGGAGCTAAATTTAATTTGGCTTAATAGAGTTTCTGAATTTGCAAAAGAAAACAACAGAATCCCTATTTTCTGGGATGATATGCCATTGAAACATGCAGGCCTCTACAGACCCATGTTTAACAGTGAAATTTCAGTTGAAAAGGTTGAAGAAATATGGGTTGAAAACGAGAAAAATTTGCTAAAATTTATTGATAAATTTCCCAAAAACGCAATTTATATGAGGTGGAATTATCAAAAATCTGAAACTTACGGGAATCAAAAAGTAATGGAGTGGTACACAAATAATGACCTTAAAGTTATGGGTGCTACAGCTGGCCAAACACGTTGGACGTTAATGCCTCAAAATCAAAGTAATATTCCACAAATTAAGTCATTTGCTTTAAGCTCAATAGAAAAAAACTTAGACGGTCTTCTGTTGACATTGTGGGATGATGATTCCCCGCATTTTGAATTGTATAAGCGTGGGATTACAGCATTTTCAAACTACACCTGGTCAGGTAAAAATAAAAGTATAGAAGAATTCAAACAAATGTTTAGACATAGAATGTATGGAAAAGAATTTTATGATGATAAATTTGGATTTATTGATAAGTTAGAAGGCCCAGTTGGTAAATGGCTTAATATGCTTTTAAAAGATAATGTCAGACGGGCTGAAATTGCAAAATCAAGTAACCCCGAAGAACTTTTTATAATGGATCTTCCAGACGTGAGAAATCCTGGAAATTGGTCAACGGAAAATTCCGATAGAATCCAGAATGCAAAATCTTCACTCCAGGTCTCACAAGAAGTTGAGAAGATTTTAAAAGAAATGTTTGACAGTAATCCAAAAAATATTTATTCTTTAAAAATATATAATCAAGTTAATGAACTTGTAAAATTTTCATCACAATGTATCCTCGAATTAGAAAAATTAGATAAGCTTTCAATTGAAAATGATCAATATCTTGATCACAGAAAAAAAATATTAAACGAAGTTTTAAAATTAGATGAAAATTTCAAAATCATGAGAAAACAATTTGAAAGAACGTATTCAAAGACAAGAATTCTAGAAAAACCTAACGATTATATATTGGATCAAGATCACCATAATCATCCAGCTAATCAAAGCAAGAACTTTGATTGGCAGTTTTTTTCTGAAATATTTTTTTTAGAGAAATTAAAAAAGAAATACATTATGATATGAAAAAATTCGATAGAAGAAAGTTTTTAAAAACAACGACTTTTTCAGCAGCAGCAATCTCCACCTCAGGCTTGATGAGTGGGTATAAAAACCAAGATGAAATTTTAGAGCCCAGTTTAAATTACATGGGTGATTTTTCTGCTCCGAAACTTGAAACTTTAAGAACTGCTTTTATTGGTGTTGGAGCAAGAGGAAGTGGTCATCTGAAAGCTTTTGCCAATATTGAAGGCGTGGAAGTTGTTGCGATATGTGATTTATATAAGGATTTAGTAGAATCAAAAAGTAAAATTGCGAAGGATATTGGCAGTGGAGATAAACACGTAAATATAGCTCAGTATTATGGCAGTGACAAAAGTTGGATGAAAATGCTAAATGATATTCGCCCAGATGTAGTGTTTATTTCAACAAATTGGGACAATCACGCTCAAATGGCAATTGAGTCAATGCAAAATGGTTCACATTGTTTTGTTGAGGTGCCCTTAGCTGTAACCATTGATGATTTGTGGAAAATTGTTAATGTTTCTGAAAAGACCAGAAAGCATTGTATGATGATGGAAAATGTTAATTATGGGAGAGATGAGTTGATGTTTCTAAACATGTGTAGAAAAGGAGTTATAGGAGATTTGCTACATGCTGAGGCAGCTTATATCCATGAATTAAGATTTCAGATGAGTCAAATTGAAAGAGGAACAGGCTCCTGGAGAACACATCACTACTCTAAGGGTTCAGGAAACCTCTATCCAACCCATGGACTTGGTCCTGTTGCACAGTATATGAATCTAGCCCGAGGTGATGATAATTTTAAATCTCTAATCTCATATTCAACCCCAGCTGTTGGAAGAAAATCTTATGCACAGAAAAACTATTCTGAAGACCACAAATGGAACAAGTTAAATTATAGTAATGGAGATTTGAATACATCAATTATAAAAACAGACTTGGGGAGAACAATTTTGGTACAATGGGATGAAACGAGCCCAAGACCCTACACACGTCATAATTTAATTCAGGGATCAAAGGGAACTTTAGCGGGATTCCCAACCAGAGTAGCATTAGAGGGAGGATTCAAGGAATTAGCCAAAGATCATCATAACTGGATTCAAGGTGATGACTTAAATAAATTATACGAGGAATATGATCACCCATTATATAAGAAACTTAATGATAGTACCAAAGATAGTGGTCATGGTGGAATGGATGGAATTATGAGATATAGAATAGTTCAATGTTTGAGAGAAGGACTTCCACTTGATCAAAATGTTTATGAGGGTTGTTTTTGGAGTGCTGTAACCGAACTTAGTGGAAGGTCAATTAATCAAAATGGTATGCCACAACAATTTCCAGATTTTACTAGAGGAAAATGGAGGGTTACTGAACCTTTAAAAATTGTTTTATAATTTTAGATTATGATAAGAAAAATTCACATAATACTTTCTATTTCTATTTTTCTTTTTTCATGTGAAAAAAAGAACGAGTGGATTCCCTTGTTTGATGGAAAATCTACCGAAGGTTGGAGAGGATATAATTCTAGTTCAATGCCACCTGGATGGACTGCTAAAGACGGAATGTTGATGTTCGACACTGAACTAGAATTAGAGCAAAATTATGTTGGAGGAAAGGATATCATTTACGGAAAACAAAAATTTACAGAATTTGAATTTTACACAGAGTGGAAAATTCCTGAAGGAGGAAATAGTGGAATATTTTACCACATCAAAGAGGGTTATTCAAGTCCATCAGAAATTTCACCAGAATATCAATTAATTGATGATATTAATTATGCATCGATACATGATTTAAAATCATACAATGAACAGTTTGGGGTTGATGAACCAGAAAAACTTCAAGATTGGCAACAAACAGGTGCAAATTACGCCATGCATGTGGTTGAAAATAAAAATAAAATATTTTATCCTGCTGGTGAGTGGAATAGCTCAAGGATAGTTGTAACGAATCAACTAGTTGAACATTGGCTTAATGGCCAATTGCTTCTTTCATTTAAACCATGGTCAGAGGACTGGTATGAAAGAAGAGAATCAGGAAAATGGGAAAATTCAAAAAATTATGGTAAATACAAAAAAGGATACATTGGGTTTCAAGACCATGGAAGCTCTCTATGGTTTAGAAATATCAAAATTAAAAAACTATAAATTTTTTGTTTTTGTTAACTTTAATTTAATATATCAGACTTTATGCAAAAGAATAGAAGAAAATTTATTAAGACCTCAGCTGTGGTTGCATCCCTACCATTAATTCCTCATAGTATATGGTCCCAAATGAATGATAGAAAATTAAGAACTGTTCATATTGGTGTAGGTGGAATGGGGTTTTCTGATTTAAAGGACATTTCTTCTCATAATGATGTTTTGGTAGTTGGGTTGTGCGATGTTGATAAAACGGCATTATTCAAAGCGGGTCAGTTATTTCCAGGTGCAAAAAAATATAAAGATTATCGATTAATGTTGAAAGAGTTACAAAACGATTATGATGCAGTTGTTGTATCTGCACCTGATCATACTCACGCACCAGCTTCTTTGATGGCAATGGAGTTAAATAAATCTGTTTACTGTCAAAAGCCACTAACCCATAATGTGATCGAAGCTAGAAAAATGAGAATTATGGCCAAAGAAAGAAAACTTGTAACTCAAATGGGTATTCAAGTTCATTCTTTTTATGATTACAAGCTAGCTACGCTGCTAATACAATCCGGAATCATTGGTAAAGTCAAAACCGTCAGAGCTTGGTCACCTAAAAATTGGGGATACGATGGTTCAATCCCAAAAGGTGAAGATCCTATCCCAGAAAATCTGGATTGGAATTTGTGGCTTGGAACAGCTAACAAAAGACCTTATAAAGAAAAAATTTATCACCCAGGAATGTGGAGAAAAATAGTTGATTTTGGATGTGGAACTTTGGGTGATATGGGTGTTCATATTTTTGATACACCATACAATGCACTAAATTTGGACGTTCCACTTACTATTAAAAATAATTGTAGAAAACCTAACGGATTTGGTTTTCCCGAAAAAAACTCTGTGACTTATGAGTTTCCAGGTTCACAATACACAACTGATACTTTGAAATGGATTTGGAATGATGGCCCTGGTGTTCCCAAATATCACAAAGACTTAAAGCTTCCTAAAAATGAAAAACTTCCATTACAAGGAGCAATGTTTGTTGGAGAAAAAGGAAGATTACTCCTGCCACATTTTATGGAGCTACCAAAATTAATTATTGATAATAAATATGTTGAATTAGATCTTTCTGAATTTGAAAAATCAGGACAAATTACAGACAAACCTGTTCGAGATTATGATGGTGAATCACATCTACATTATCATCAATTCGTTGATGCATGTCTTGGAAAAGATAAATGTTCTGCACCTTTTTCCTACTCGGCAAGACTTACAGAGACTATTTTACTTGGAGTTATTGCAGGAAATTTTCCAGGAGAAAAATTACATTGGGATAATAAAAAAGCAAAGTTTAGAGAAGAAAAAGCTAATAAGTATTTAGATTCTGAATACAGAAAATTTTAAGCTTTAATTTTATGCGTAAAGTTTTTCTTTTTTCTTTGTTATCATTCTCAGTGTTTTCTCAGGAAAAAAAGTTTGATGAGTACAATCAAAAGATTTTAGGTCAAGATTATAATCTTGTGATGATTCCAATAGAGAAAGGTGAGTTTTTAATGGGGAGTCCACAAAATGAAATTAATAGAATGGCAGATGAAGGACCTCAGCATAAAGTTATTGTTGATTCATTTTGGATTGCTAAATATGAAACAACCTGGAATTTATTTCAATTATTTATGGACAGAAAAATTGATAAAAATCAACCAAATTACAGTTCAAAATCTGAAGTTAATATAGATGTTGATGCTGTTAGTGGCGCAACAACCCCTTACGTAGATATGACCTTCGGAATGGGATTTGATGATTATCCTGCAATTTCAATGACTCAATTGGCTGCAAAGAAATTTTGCCAGTGGCTTTCCGCAATGACTGGAAATTTTTATCGTTTACCTACAGAGGCTGAGTGGGAATATGCATGTAGGGCAGGAACAGAAACATCTTACTCTTTTGGTGATGAGATTGACAAATTAAAAGATTTTGCCTGGTTTAAAGAAAACAGTAATGAATCCTATCAAAAAGTTGGCACAAAAAAATCAAATCCGTGGGGTATACATGACATGCACGGTAATGTCTCAGAATGGACTCTTGACAGACATGAAGTCAGAGCTTATGAAAAATTAAAAGATTCAATAACGAGGAACCCTTACAATCCGCCAACCAAAACTTATCCTCGAGTAGTAAGGGGTGGGTCTTGGATGAATTCTGATTTCAAATTGAGAAGTGCGTCCAGACAGCCTTCATCAAAAGAATGGAAAAAACAAGATCCTCAAATACCTAGGAGTTCTTGGTGGCATACTGATGCACAATTTGTTGGATTTAGAATAGTTAGACCATTTATAACCCCGAGCAAGGCTCAACAAATCCAGTATTGGGAAAAATAAAACATTAAAATGAATAGAAGAAATTTTATTATTAATTCCGCGTTTACATCAACAGCATTAATTTCAACTAATTATTTATTTTCAATTGACACAGATAATGAAAGGTATAATTTTAACCTAAATTATGCACCTCACCTAGGAATGTTTACAAATAGTGCTGGTACAGATCCAGTAGATCAACTCAAGTTTATGTATGATCAAGGGTTTACTGCATTTGAGGATAACAATATGAAAAAAAGAGATGTTAACTTACAAAATAGGTTAGCTGATTTCATGTCTAAAAACAATATGCAAATGGGAGTTTTCGTAGCTCATACAATACATTGGAACGAACCAAATTTAGCAAGTGGGAATATTGAAAAAAGAAATCAGTTTTTAGATGAAATTAGTCAATCAGTTGAAGTTGCCAAAAGAGTAAATGCGAAATGGATGACAGTCGTTCCAGGACATTTAGATTTGAGGCTGAATATAGCCTATCAAACATCAAATGTTGTTGAATCATTAAAGCAGGCATGTAACATACTTGAGCCACATGGTCTAATCATGGTTTTAGAACCGCTTAACTTTAGAAATCATCCTGGACTTTTTCTAACTGAAAGTCCACAGGCCTTTGAAATATGTAAGTCTGTCAACTCTCCATCATGTAAAATATTATTTGATATATATCACCAACAAATACAAGAAGGAAATTTGATACCAAATATTAAAAATTGTTGGGATGAAATCGCATATTTTCAGATTGGAGATAATCCAGGAAGAAAAGAACCAACCACTGGTGAAATTAATTACAAAAATATTTTTAAGTATATTCATGGAAGAGGATTTAAAGGAGTTTTAGGAATGGAACATGGTAACTCGAAAAATGGTGTTGTTGGTGAAGTTGCAGTTATTGATGCATATAAAAAGGTAGATAATTTTAAATAATTGATATGACACAAAAAAAAATTAATAGAAGATCATTTGTTAAGAAAACAACAATGGGTGCAGGAGCTTTATTGGCAGTTCCTTACTCTGTTGATGCTATGGTTAATGTAGGTAATGTAAAAAAATTAAAGTTGTGCGTTGTTGGTTGTGGGGGCAGAGGAACAGGTGCCGCAGTTCAGGCACTAAGAGCAGACAAAGATGTAGAGCTCGTTGCAATGGCTGATGCCTTTCAAGATAGATTAGATAACAGTTTAAAAAGCATCAAAGAAGAATTAGATGGGGAAATTAATATCAATGTAAAACAGAAAAATAAGTTCGTCGGATTTGATGCTTTCAAAAAAGCGATTGATATTTCAGACGTTGTTATTCTAGCATCTCCACCTGGATTTAGACCCTTGCATTTTGAATATGCCATAAATAATGAAAAACATGTTTTTATGGAAAAGCCAGTTGCTGTTGATGCATTTGGTGTAAGGCGAGTTTTGAATTCTGCAAAATTGGCTACTCAAAAGAAACTCAATGTTGTAGTTGGATTACAAAGGAGATATCAGAAAAATTACTTAGCTCTAATGGATAGAGTAAGAAAAAATGATATTGGTAAAATTGTTTCAGGTCAAGTGTATTGGAATAGCCCAGGAGTTTGGGTAAGGAAAAGACTTAATGGTCAATCCGAAATGGAATACCAAATGAGAAATTGGTATTACTTCAATTGGTTGTGTGGTGATCATATTTTGGAACAACACATCCACAACATCGATGTTGCTAATTGGATACTGAATGAGTACCCTGTTTCTGCAAACGGAATGGGTGGAAGAGAGGTGAGGAACGGTTTGGATCATGGACAAATTTTTGATCATCATTATGTTGAATTCAATTATTCTAGTGGTGCTGTAATTTCTAGTCAATGTAGACACCAACCTGGTACAACCAGAAATGTTAGTGAAAGGTTTCAAGGCACAAAGGGATCTGTGAGTTTTAAAAAAAATAAGATAACTGATTTAAATGGCAATGAAATTTACAGTTACAAACAGAGGGGAGACAAAAGTCCATATCAAATTGAACATGATAAACTCTTTAAATCGATCAGAGATGGAAATGTAATTAACGATGGTGAGTATGGTGCAAAATCAACTTTAACAGCTATTATGGGAAGAATGGCAACTTACACAGGACAAGAAATAAAATGGGATCAAATTATGGAATCAGATCAAAATTTGGTTCCTGACAATCTAGATTGGGGTTCAACACCACCTGTAATTCCTAATAGTGAGGGAAAATATCCAATACCAATCCCTGGGGTAACTGAAATTTAATTAATTGGAAAGGATTTTAAACTTATTCTTAATCATTATTTTTCTTTTTGGTTGTAGCAAAGAAGAAGTTCAATCAAATGTTGAAGAAAACGATTGGACCACAAAAGCATTTACATTTAAATTTGATGGTTTCGATAGATCATATATTTTACATAAACCCAAAAATTTTGAAAAAAATTCTCCACTGATTTTTATGTTACACGGTTTTGGAAGCTCCTCAATGAATATTATGAGTTATTCTCAAATGAATCTTATAGCAGATCAAAATGGTTTTATGGTTTGTTATCCACAAGGGTTAAGATTAGAAACTGGGCAGTCACATTGGAATGCAAATCTTGATATGAGTTCAGTTAATGATATTGGCTTCTTATCCAGTTTAGCAAAACTAATTCAGAAAAATTATGCTGTAAACCCAGAAAACACCTTTGTAAGTGG
>TARA_B100000963_G_scaffold211843_1_pt1 | contig 12903 bp, 11 predicted proteins | sample TARA_B100000963 | Tara Oceans TARA_B100000963 (sample SAMEA2622097) | marine metagenome | biome: marine biome (ENVO:00000447); feature: surface water layer (ENVO:00002042); material: "saline water (ENVO:00002010), including plankton (ENVO:xxxxxxxx)" | depth 5 m | reverse complement strand
CAAAACTGTTGCATCCCTATCATAGAGTCAAGCATAAGACCCCTGAACCTTTTTTAAATAGTTTGAAGATTACCTGAAAATTTATTGCGCATTTCGTTTTCACCTCTATTTATTGTGTTCGCATATGAAAAATAACTTATTCAGAACCATTCTCTTTTCACTCACCGCCTTGGCTTGCCACGGATTGCTTGCCGACAAGGTCGAGCCAGCGAAGGACGCAATCGCCTTTCGCGGAAATCACTACAAGGCATTTCTGGACACCAACAGTACGTGGTGGGAAGCCAAGTTCGCTTGCGATGACATTGGTGGCGAACTTGTGGTCATTGGAGACGCCATGGAAAACGAATTCGTTCGACGCATTGCCAAAGACCGCGTCATTTGGCTTGGAGGAACGGATGAATTCGAAGAAGGCACATGGACTTGGGACAACGGTGACGCCTTCAAGTTCAAGAACTGGGATGAAGGACAACCTTCCGCATCATCCGGACACAATTTTCTCGTGCTTGACGGGAAGAACGGAAAATGGGCGGATACCACTGATTTCTCCGGAAAAGTGAAAGGCTACGTTTGCGAATGGAAAGGAACCGCTCCCAAGGATGCCGGACCCAAGGACGAGGATTTGAAAGCTCCCTCCAAATAACCTTCTGCAACAAAACTTTTGAAAAGCCGAGCATGCTCGGCTTTTTTTTTAGTCCGGACCTTTGGAAAAGGTTTCAATCCAGTTTCTCGACCAATTCGCGAAGGTTCCCGCCAAAACGTGTCCGCGAGCCTCTTCCATCAAACGAACGAAAAACCTTAGGTTATGCATAGTGAGCAAGACCCCACCCAGGGATTCCTTGGTCATAAAAAGATGTCGAAGATAGGATTTTGAAAATTCCCTTGATACGTAACAATCCGCTTCTTCATCCAAGGGTGATAGGTCATTACGGAAACGCTCGTTTCTAATATTCAATTTGCCGAGTCGGGTATAGGCGGTTCCATGCCTTGCCGCCCGGCTCGGCAGCACGCAATCGAACATGTCAACTCCCAAGCCTATCATTTTCAGTAACTGAACCGGCGTTCCGACACCCATGACGTAGCGAGGCTTGTCTCGGGGCAGGACTTGCGTCGTCCATTCTACCTGCTCAAGCATTTCATCCTCGGTCTCTCCAACGCTCACGCCTCCAACGGCATAGCCCGGAAATTCCATTTGAATCAATTGTTCGGCGGATCGCATCCGCAAATCCCTGAATCTGCCGCCTTGCACGATCCCAAAAAGTTTTCTTCCCGATTGATCGGCCTTTCTGCTTTGCCATTCCCTTTGGCAACGTTGAGCCCACAAAGTCGTTCGATCCACCGCCTGGACAATTTCTTTCTCGGAAGCATCCGCCGACGGGCATTCGTCCAGGCACATTGCAACGTCGGATTTCAAGCCATCCTGAATTCCAATCGCTTCATTCGGTCCTAGAAACACTTCGCTACCATCCAAATGAGAATGAAAACGAACGCCTTCATCGGAGATTTTTCTCAGTTTTGACAGACTGAAAACCTGAAATCCTCCGCTATCAGTAAGCACGGGACCCGTCCAGTTCATGAATTTTGCCAATCCTCCGGCTTGAGCTATCACTCCAACTCCTGGTCTCAAATTCAAATGGTAAGTATTGCCGAGGATTATCGGACAACGCACTTCTTCGAGCAAATCTCTTGGCAGAATGCCTTTAACGGTGGCCTGAGTACCAACGGGCATGAAGACCGGAGTCGGCACCGATCCTCCGGGCAAACGAAGCGAACCCACTCGAGGGCCGCCTTCCGGAGAAATCTCGAATTCGGCAAAACCCTCAGTGGGTCTTAGGTTGGTCGTCGAACCAGTCATACCACTCTTTCTATGGAAAGATTTCAATTGGGTAAACACGAGAAAACTTGATTTCCTCCGTCCCTTTTCGGAAAAGAATTCCAATGAACAATTCTTCTGATAACGGATTCGACGTAATCGGTGATCTACACGGGCATTCCCGTCTTTTCTTGCAAATGCTCGAGCTTCTGGGCTACCAAGCGGAAGGAGGTTCGTATGCCCACCCCCTGGGAAGAAAAATCCTATTGGTCGGTGACCTGATCAATCGGGGCCCGGATTCTAACGGCGTGCTGAAAATCGCCCGTAATATGCACGAAAACGGAACCGCTCTGATCATTTTGGGGAACCATGAGTTTAGGCTCATTCAACGAGGTGTTGCTCAAAAACCATTGGATGACGATAGTTACAAACCTTATCTCTATTGGATCCGGAGTCTCCCCCTTTTTGTCGAAACCCCCACCCTTCGGTCAGTCCATGCCGCCTGGCACTATTCGTCGATTAAAATTCTGGAAGGAGCCAAAGCCAGCGACGACGCATTCGTCAAAAAAACTTTCGAAAAGGAAACCCCCGAAGGAAAAGCCGTAAATAATATTTTAAGCGGAATCAAAATCAGTCTTCCACTGGAACCTAAACTGAAGGATCGTTTTGGCATTGTACGAAAAAAAGGACGAGTACGGTGGTGGAAAAACCTACAAGGAAAATCCTTCGCCGAATGCCTCTATTCACCGATGTACCCAGAGGTTAGGGAGCAAATTCCCGATCCCAAGGAAATTGCTCAGGTCGAACCTTACGACGAAAGGGACAAACCCGTGTTCCTTGGACATTACTCCTTACCTCCCAGCGTTGAAAAGGTGATGGACATGGTTGTTTGCGTCGATGGATGTGTGACTAAAGACAAAAAGCTGTGGGCATACAGACATGGTGGGGAACCTCGTCCCCAGTGCAAAAATTTAGTCAGTTGCGGATAGGTCTCGACGAGAAAATCTAATTCCTCATCGAATCTTCACTCGGCACATCCAATGTTTCCCAAGTCGATTTCCAGCGGTTCCATTTCTCCACTCGGGTCACTTGCGCATCAAGATTTCTCTTCAAACACGCGTGCTCGAACATCTCGGATGCCTCGTCCAAGTCATGAGCCATAAAATACTTGTCGGACGCACCAATGGAGTTGGCGATTTCATAATGAAACTTGAATTCTTCCAGTGGAACTTCTCTTTCTTTTTTCATCTTGATCTAAGATAGCAGATAACTGAGCGCTTCGCCAATTTTTTCGACATCTTTTTTCTCTTTTTTCCAGCCTTGGGGCACCGATTCGATTGTCCTCGAATAAAGGATTCGAAAGATTGTTTTTCTTGGTTATGGAAAAAGAAGCCTTAACGGGCTCAATCGTCTTGCCTAAGGAGAAAAGGAATTCAAAAGTCAGACTATGATCTCATTCAACCAACGACCAATTCGTTCCAGACGAACCTTTTGCGCTCAGGGAGCAACTCTCCTCGGGGGCTTGTTTCTGAGGAACGCTGCCTCAGGCAAAAATTCCTCAGAGACAAAACGACTTGCATTGGGATTCGATAACTTTTCCATACGAGCCTTAGGTTGGAAAGCGGACCGTCTGATCGAATACGCGGATCGACAAAAAGTCGATTCGCTGCTTTTTTCCGATTTGCAGGTATACGAATCTCATGACGAAAAATACCTTCGTGAGATCGGAGAGGAAGCCCGAGCCAAAGACCTGATTCTCCATGCGGGAACCGGTGGAATCTGCCCGACTTCGCAAAGTTTCAAGGACACTTTCGGCACAGCTGATGAACATTTGCAACTCTTACTCAAGGTCGCTCATGGAGTCGGATCGAAAGTCGCCCGTTGCTACCTGGGTTCGATGAAAGACCGGAAGGGACCGGGAGGCATTGAAAGGCATGTGGAAAGCACACTTGTCGCTCTGAAGAGAATACGACCCCTGGCTCTGGATCTTGGGATTCGTCTGGCCATTGAAAACCATGCGGGCGATCTGCACAGTCGCGAATTGAAGGAATTGGTAGAAAGAGCCGGCCCCGATTTTGTTGGGGTTACCTTGGATACGGGCAATTCGACCTGGACCTTGGAGGATCCATTGGAAACCTTTCGTAATTTGGCTCCCTATGCAATTTGCAGTGGCATTCGGGACTCCATGGTTTGGCCCAGCGAAAAAGGGGTCAAAGTGCAATGGACGGCCATGGGAGAAGGCTGCGTCGACTTCAAAACTTTGTTTGCGGAATGGCAAAGGCTTTGTCCTGAAGTCCCGGTGCATTTGGAAACCATTTCTGGTTCCGCCAAGGAATTCCCCTATTTGCAGAAGGATTTCTGGTCTTCCTATTCGAGTATCCGTTCCGATGATTTCGCCCGATTTCTGTCACTATCGAGAAAAGGCAACTCTCTTCCGCCCTTTTCCCCTCCTCCGGGAGTCGATCGGCAAAAAGCGCAACAGGAATACCAATTGACCGAGCTCGAAAAAAGCATTCTCTACTGCCGGGAATCCTTGGTCATGGGGAGGAAAAAAGCCTAAGCGTCGTCCAAGGAGTCCAATCCGTCCAGATGGGCAACGTCCCCCCAACTAATTAGGTTCCAGCCCTTATCGGTCTTTTCCAATCGATTGACCGAACAGTTGAGCAAAACGTAATTTCTTTCCGCATCCAAGGGGATTTTCAAAACGTAACGAAAGATCGCTCCGAGAAAACCGCCGTGGGTAACAAGGCCTATCCGTTTGCCGGAATGCCGGAACGAAACATCCTCCAACGCCTGAGAACACCTTTCGTAAAATTGACGGAAACTTTCTCCATCCGGAACCTGGTAGTCCGAACCATCGTTCCTGAAGGATTTGTACTCTTTCGGAAATTTGTCGATCATTTCATCGGTAGTCAGGCCCTCCAGCACTCCGAGGTCACGCTCTCGCAAGGATTCCATAGGTTCCGCCACCCAACCCGATGGTTCCCCGACCAGTCGGGAAGTATGCTGAGCTCTTGCCAAATCGCTGGTATAAAAATGATCGATACTTTCCTTCTTCATTCTCTCTCCCAAAGCGACCGCCTGCGAGACCCCTCGCTCACTGAGGGCGGAATCCGCATGCCCCTGCCATCTTCCGCTTAGGTTCCATTCCGTTTCTCCGTGCCTGATTAGGATCACTTTCGTCGATTCACTCATTCTTTTACGCTACTATCAATCGTCGGAAAGAAAAGCCCAATTCACTTTCAGCAAGACTACATTGAAATTCCTTGCCAGTCTCCCGCACATGCAAGAGCATCGAACTTCATTCCCCAAAGCCAGTCCATCAAAATCATGAAAAGAACAGTCCACTTTCTCGTCCCTTTCCTCTTTGTTTTTTCTCTTTTTTCGAAAGTGGAGGTTTTTGAAATTTCATCTTCAAGAGTTTCCGACTTGCCCCGAGGGAAGGAAGCGGATGGGATCATTGGAGATTTCGTTCTTCGAAACAATAAGATCGAAGTGGTGATCGGGGGCGGAGCCTCGAACCGGAAGGCAAACATGGGAGCCTTTTGGGGGCCCAATGGAGTCACCCCAGGTTGTTTGTACGATCTTAGCCTCAAAGGTTCCGACAATGATCAGCTCACGATCTTTTCACCAAGCAAGCAACAAGGTCCCGTTTCCTACGTTCGCATCGGAGAGGATGGGAAATCCGTGGAGACTTACGTATCGGCGGCCCTTTCCGGCCGGTTGGAGAAATTGCACCGGTACTTTCTGAACGATGACGATTATGGTATCCTGATCACCTCACGCCTGATCAATGCAACCGGTGAAAAAGTCTCCGGTCCGATCAGCGACAGTTGGACGCGCTTCCGAGAGTCGGGCAAACTGGGTGAGGTCGAATGGGCCGATTCCGTGGATCCGGCTCATAAATGCGGATACGCCTACCTCTGGCTTCCGGATGAAGAGGGAAACCTTCCTCCCCGCACCAAAAACTTCGCTCCCGGCGAGGAGGTACTCGTTCGAAGATACCTTAGCGTCGGGACCTCTCCCGCGCAAGCATACGGAAGGGCAATGAGTAAGATCGGCCTCACGCACAAGGTTCTCTTGGAACTGAATGATGAGGATGGGCAAGCCATCACCACGGCTCGGATCGATTTCGCGAACGATGGAAAACCCATCCCCGGGTACCCGGATGAAAAAGGGAAACTCGAACTTTCGCTTCCTCTCGGAATTTGGAAAATAACCGCAAGAGAAAACGGCAGGACCGCTCGGGAAATTATGCTTGAGCTCAAAGGAACCGGATCGACCCAAAGGAAAATCGTAATGGATGCCCGGTCGGGCATTTCCTTCGAGGTGACCAAAGAGGACGGAACGCCCAGTCCCTGCAAAGCCCAAATCATTGGGGTTGGCGAAACTCCATCTCCGAAACTTGGGCCGGTCGACCGGGCTCATGGATGCGTAGATCAGTTCCACTCGGAGAACGGAATTTTTTCCATAGGATTGGATCCGGGTACCTACAGGGTGATCCTTACACGGGGTATCGAGCACGATCACTTCGAAAGAGTCTTGAAAGTTAGCAAAGGCAAGTTCTTGAGCTTACAAGCCAGCTTGAAAAGGACGGTTTCCACTCCGGGCTGGGTCAGCACGGATTTTCACAACCACTCCACGCCCAGCGGTGATAACGTATGCGGCACTGCCGATCGCTTGATCAACCTAGTCGCAGAACACATAGAATTTGCTCCCACAACGGAGCACAACCGCATCATGGATTGGACTTCCACCATCCGGTCTCTGGGTTTGGGTAAGGAAATTTCCACCATTCCGGGTATGGAACTGACCGGTTCCGGTCCTCACCTAAACGCCTTTCCTCTGACTCCCAAACCCCATCATCAGGATGGTGGGGCTCCGACCTGGACCAAGGACCCGAGGGTCAACGCCATCAACCTCCGCAACCACTCTGGTCACCACCCCACCGGATGGGTCCACATCAATCATCCGGACATGATCGAAAACTTCATTGATCGAGATAAGGACGGACAAGCGGACGGGGGATATCGGGGAATTCTTTCACTGATTGATGCCATTGAAACTGAAAATTACCGGGATGCCCAAATTCTTTATCCCGCTCCCTACCGGATCACCCGCAGGGCAAGCCGTGAACAGGTGAGCGTTGTCCGTGAATTCGTATGGTTGCAAATGCTCAATCGTGGACTCAAGACTTGGGGGATCGCGGTAAGCGACGCCCATACGGTCCATGGCAATGGAGTCGGCGGGTGGCGAACTTACGTCAGGTGCTCGACCGACGAACCCTCCGAAATCGATTGGCGGGAAATCAGCCGGCGATCCAAAGCCGGTCAGATGATTCTCACCACCGGTCCCTACCTGGAGGTGGAAACCAGCGATGGAATCCTCGCCGGCGGTCTTGCTCGGGCCAATCATTCCATCGACCTCAGAGTGCGGGTACAATGCCCGTCTTGGATTGAGATCGACCGCATTCAGGTTCTGGTCAATGGCCGGCCCTCGGAAGCTCTCAATTACACCCGGAAGACCCATCCCTCCTGGTTCGGCGATGGCGTGGTCAAATTCGAACGATCTTTGTCCGTGGAACTCGAGGAAGACGCCCACCTGATTGTGGTGGCGTACGGTTCCGAGTCGGACCTACGACTGGGATACGGAAGCAGTGACCAGTCCTCCAACCGTCCCTGCGCTTACAACAATCCCATATTCGTAGACCTCAATGGAGATGGCTTCACTCCCAACGGCGACACCCTTGGATTCGCTTTGCCTACCGGGAGAATATCAGTCAAGGAAGCGAAGGAGCTTCTCTCCGAAGCAGGAGTGGAGCCTTCCGAATAGAAATGGAAAGCCCCTCAACCGAATTCCGCCTGGCTTCGGGTAGAAGTCAGGGTCTGGGCCGGTGATTCCACTCAGGGGAACCCTTGGGCTCGGGTGCGCTGGGACTCTTGCCCAGTCCATAATCCGATGGCTGCATATCGAGGGAGGGCCAATGCTCCTTGTCACGGATGAAACCGTAAAAGGAAGGATAAAACGGGTCGACGTACGCAACGTCCGCATGTTCGGGCACTTTAAGTCCGGTAAGGAAATAGGCGGCATTGACCAAAAGACGGCGCAAGTCCTCACTGACCAGGTCCACCGAAGCTCCCATAGTGGTGCAGAAGGTGGTTCCTGTCTTTCCGTTGGGCGCTTCGTAGGGATGTAACCATGCTAGAGGTTGCATGGGGTCGTTTTTCGCATCCACGAAAGAGGAATCAGGGTCGAGCGTCGCAGTCACCGCACCCCTCATGAGGATGGTATCCTTTTCGGTCAGCCTGCGAATACCGTAAACGTCGGAAGGTCCGAACACGTCGGTGACGCCTTTGAGAATCGGATGGGCCGCATGTTCGGTATCGATGATTCCCCGAGCCCCTTCTCCCTTATGTTTTCCATGATGACTGACCCAGCCTTCTCCCATGATCAGGGGTCCGAATTTACCATACGAAATCCCTCCCCCAAAATCTCCATTTCCGGTGAAGGCATGCGTGGAGGTGCGGATTCCAATAACGGGTTTACCCGCATTCAGAAAGTCGGTCACGTGCTTGGCTTCATCCGCAGTCGGTCTGCGGAAGCGGGTACCGATGATCATCAAATCGGCATCCTTCAGATGATGCCACCCCCTCACCCCCTCCTGATTGTTCGGATCAACGTACTTGCCGGTCTTGTCCCAAGGAAACAAAACCTTGCATTCGAACCCATGTTTTTGAGAAAGAATCTTGGCGAGCATGGGCATGCTTTCCTCCGTTCGGTACTCTTCATCCCCTGCTACCAAAACGACGGACTTCCCCTTCCCAGCTTGATCTTTTCCCGGAAGGTGCAAAATCTCATGATGCTTTGCAAAACCTAGGGAAAAGGAAAGGGCAAGGAGACTGGAAATAAGGAATGTTTTCATGGTTAGGAAGTTTTATGGGCGAAGTTCAAAAGAATCTAGTCTTGAAAACCACTGCCTCGGGTCAACCAAGAAACGGAAAAAAAAGTCGTAATTTCCAAGAAATCCGATATCATGCCAAAACATGTTTAAAAACATACCTTTCAATCGGGTGGAATGGGTGACCAGTGGATTTCTCATTATCACGGCTTTGCTTACTCTTACCGCAGTTCCATGGTATTTTTGGACCTATGGCTGGGATTGGTTTCTCTTCGCGGTCTTTCTGTTCTTTTACGTCGCGACGGGAATGAGCATCACGCTCGGTTATCATCGTCTGTTTTCGCACAAAGCATTCAAGGCGAGTTGGCCTGTGCGGTTGTTCGTTTTGTTGTTTGGAGCGGCAGCTTTTGAAAATTCCGCATTGTGGTGGAGTTCCGAACACCGCAAGCACCACAAACACGTCGATACGGACGACGACCCCTACGATATTTCCAAAGGGTTCTTTTGGGCCCACATCGGGTGGCTTATGTTCAAACTTAAACCGGTACCTCCTCTCGACAACGTCAAGGATCTCCGAAAAGACAAGTTGGTCATGATCCAGCACAAGTGGGTTCACCTGATTTCCTTCGTGGTCAGTTTCGGAGTACCCGCATTGATTGGCTATTTCTATGCAGTGTACTCCGGAAACCTCTCCCCTGCGGTAGGAGCCTTGGGCGGTTTGCTAATACCGGGAGTTGCCCGTGTGGTCATGGTTCAGCACGCCACCTTTTGCATAAATTCACTTTGCCACATGATTGGCAAGCGCCCCTACTCCACCAGCCATAGCGCTCGGGACAGTTGGGTCGCCGCCATCTTCACGATGGGAGAAGGCTATCACAATTATCATCATGAATTCGAATGGGACTACCGCAATGGTGTGAAACCCTGGCAACTCGATCCGTCGAAATGGATTATTTGGACACTTTCCAAGTTCGGATTGGCTTATGATTTGAGAAGGGTGCCCCGTGAGAAAATCCTCTTGGCCGAAACGAGGGAAACCGAACGTAAGCTGAACGATCAAATTTCCCTCTTTCAGGATTCCATCGCCGGGTCAGCCAATGAACTCATGGAACAAGCCCTTTCTTCCCTCGAAGATGCGAGCCAGAGACTCAGTGAAATTTGCAACGAACTGCAAACCGCCGCTCAGGAAAGAATCAAACTCTCCAAAGCGAAGATCAATGAGTTGAGGATGGAAGTTCGATCCCTGATATCGGAAATCGAATCTAGCGGCAAACTGGCGCTCGCCTAATTCCGATTCCGAGGCACAAACCTGACTCGACGAGATTCTCGGACGAGCCGAATTAGCTTTCCTTCCCTCTGAAGGTTAGTGCGAAGACAAGCATCACGACTCCGGCCAAAGCCGCCGGGAAGTACCAGACCATTGGCCAATTCATCACTCCCTCCGCGGATTGAACTCCATTCCACCATCCGTTGAGGATACCACCTATGAACATGCCCACGCCTAAGGTAACGAAGGCAATGAAACCCTGGGCGCTGGAACGGACTTCATCCGGAGCGACCTTGTCGACGTAAAGCTGTCCCGTGACAAAGAAGAAATCATAACAGATTCCATGAAGCAGAACGCCCAGGTAAAGCAACGCATGAGTCTGGACATCCGCTTGGGCAAAGAAAGCATACCGTAAGACCCAACAGGCCATACCGATAAGGAGCATCCTCTTGACCCCAAGTCTGCGGAAAAACCAGGGAACCAACAACAGGAAGAAAATTTCCGAAAACTGTCCGAGAGTCAAAACCCCCTCCGAATTGGCCACGCCCATTTCCTTGAGAAATCCGTTGGCCGACTGGAAGTAAAAGGACAAGGGAATACAAAGCAACAGGGAGCAGACGATGAAGATGGAAAAGGAGCGATCCTTCATCAGGGCCAATGCCCGTAAACCGAGCACGTCTCCCATGGAGACCTTTTGCCCTTTGAGCTTTGGCGGAGTATTGGGAAGACTGAAGGAATAGACTCCCAAGGCGAAGGAAACGTAGGCTCCGATTTCAAAAGTCAGGGAGGTGACCGCAATGGAGCTCCATTCCGCCGGGGGATTCTCGCCACCGAGGAAAGCCGGCCAAATCAGTTGATAGGCGCCCTGATCGAAAAAACTGCTTCCAACCAGAATGCCGGATGCGATCCAGCCAATCGTTCCCAAGGTTCGAATCGGAGGAAATTGCCTTTGCGGATCCTCCATGTTCTGAAAGCAAAGGGAATTCGAGAGGGCCAAGGTGGGCATATAACAAATCAGGTGAAAGAGCAGGTAGGGATAAAACGAGGTCCAATCCTGAGCCTGCCCCGCCAAAAGCAAAGCCACTCCGCCGAGAAGATGGAGTAAACCATAAACCTTTTGAGTGGCAAAGTATCGGTCCGCAATCATGCCTACGATGAAGGGTGAGATCATCGCCGCCACTCCGGTGGCCGCATAGGCCGTACCTCGGAGCGTTGCCTCAATCTCAAGGGTACCCAAAAAGGTCCACATGGGAACGTACCACACACCCCAGATGAAAAACTGGAGAAACATCATGGGGCAGAAGCGAAGGGCTGGAGAAGAATTCATAATTATCGTAAATCGTAGCGGTTTGATTCGTGGGCAAGCAACTCATAAATCCGAATCCGATTCGCATCCTTTTGTTCGATGAGTGTTTTCCCAATAACCGGGGATTGGTGATTGCCCTTCTATCCGCGCCTTTGTTTGATAATATCGTCCCCTAAATTGGAACCATGCTCAATATCCAAGCCCTCAAGATCAATCCGTTTACGGAATACCTGGTCCAAAGTTTCGAACGCACCTTCGGAACCAACGATCAGGAAATCCTTAACTTTTTGCGGACCGCCACCTCCATCTCGCTGGAAAACATTGCCAATGGGGACATGCTCTATCACAACGTCGATCACACCATCATGGTGGCCTCCGTGGGGTCCGAAATTATTCGGGGCAAACATTTGTATGAAGGGGGCTTTTGCGCAGAGGAGGGACTCGCCTTCCTCCTTGCCCTGCTATGCCACGACGTCGGATACGTTAAGGGAGTCTGCCGCAAAGACGACCTCAAGTCGAATCTCTTCGAGGATGGAAAAGGCAAACGGGTCAAAGTGTCTCCCACCGGCACCTGCGCCCTTCTCTCCCCCTTCCACGTTGGACGCAGCCAGGTTTTTGTTCGTGAACACTTCTATCACCAGAACCTGGTTGACCTTGAACTGGTTTGCTCGTGCATCGAACGGACTCAATTCCCCGTACCTCGGGGAAAACGACATCAGAGAACTTCAGATCTGCCCGGATTGACCCGCGCGGCCGACCTCATCGGGCAACTCGGAGACCCGGAATACCTTCGGAAAATACCCGCCCTCTTCTATGAATTCGAGGAACTCGAGATGACCGAGGAGATGGGCTATTGCACACCCGGAGAATTACGCAACGGTTATGCGCCGTTCTTTTGGGAGGAAGTCCATGGATACATCGAGGATGCCATGAGACTTCTGCAAATCACTCAGGAAGGCAAGGAATGGATCAGTCGCCTGCACTCGCATATATTCGAATGCGAACATTACCTGAGAAAGAAAAAATAATTCAAGGTTAGGGGCGTCTCCAATGCGTCATTACGCCTTCTTTGAAGGAGATGCGCAACCAATCCGTCCCGTCCTCCATGTATTTGACCATCATGCCGTTGCCAGCCTTCACATCGGTCATGGAACACAGTTCGCCATTGGGTTTCCAGACAATGGCGGAATTCATGTAGCCACCCATGTAAAATATTTCGTCTCTCTGCTGCCCGTTCTCATACCAATGAGTCCAAATTCCGACCATTTTGCCGTCCAGATGGTTACCACTTCTTCTCCATTGCCCGTTCTCGTACCATACGGTCAAAAGGCCGTCGTGTTTGCCGTACTTGTAATTTATTTCCGACAGTTTCTGCCCGCTCTGGTACCAATGAGCCTTGAGCCCGTGCCGTTTGCCATCTTTGTAGCTTATTTCAGTTTTCTTCTGCCCATCAGGCCAGTAACTGACCTCTTTTCCAGTAAAAGGAACGTTAAGGTCAGGAAGATAATAAAGTTGGTTACCGTCCTCACCCCGTTTCTGGAGTTTGTCGAAGCTTACCACCTTAGGTTCTTCACCCAGAAGCGAAAGCGAGGTAATAAGGAAGATTGCTGTAATTTTTTTCA
>TARA_B100000963_G_scaffold317360_1_pt1 | contig 12924 bp, 8 predicted proteins | sample TARA_B100000963 | Tara Oceans TARA_B100000963 (sample SAMEA2622097) | marine metagenome | biome: marine biome (ENVO:00000447); feature: surface water layer (ENVO:00002042); material: "saline water (ENVO:00002010), including plankton (ENVO:xxxxxxxx)" | depth 5 m | reverse complement strand
TTCTTATTACAAGATACAGAAGCAAAAATCTTAAATAAAAAATCGTTTTAAAAATAATAATGTTATTTGGAAAAATATCTTCATCTTTTAAAAAAAAATTATTTAAAAAACCAGCAAGTAAAACATAGCTAAAAAAAGTTATTATCAATTTATCAGTATTATTAAATCTAATTTTAAAGACTTCTTTGCCGTAAAAAAAGATTGTGAAAATTACAAAAAATAAAATATTGAGGTTCAATATAAGATTGCCTGCAATGAAACTTATTGGTATAAGCGAAAATAAAAGATTTATTAAAGAAGTTTTAATATTGGCTTTTTTTAAAAAAAAAAACATTATTTATAATATTAGTTATTATTTTTTGTTACTTCAATATAAATATATTTTTACATATTTTATAAATCTTTTAAAAAGTGTAATCGCGCCTGTAGCTCAACTGGATAGAGCGCTTGGCTACGGACCAGGAGGTTCTGGGTTCAAATCCTAGCAGGCGCACCATGTTTTTATTGAAATTTATTAATATGAGTTATAAAGAGAATATATGAAATTATCTCTAAGAAATTCGGTATTCATCTTCTTTGCTGTTGTGATAATAGCACTATTAGCCCTAACTTATTTTCTATAGATAAGCATAGGCAAGTAATAGCACGCCTAAAATAACTCTATAGTAAACGAAAATATTTAAATTAAACCTTCGAATATATTGTAAAAAAAATTTTATAGTCATATACGAAAATATAAATGACAATATAATTGACAAAATACTAATTGACGTGAGATTTATATTGTCATTTACCATTAAATTTCTAATCCCAAAAAAACTAACAGCAGCTAAAGTTGGTATCGATAGTAGGAAAGATATTTTAGCAGAATCAAACCTATCAAAATTTAGCATTCTAGCCGCTGTAATTGTTATTCCAGATCTACTTACACCTGGTATTAAAGCTAATATTTGAAAAAAACCGATAAAAATCGCAGACTTTAGAGTAAAACTCTTATCTAATTTCTTGTCAATTCTGAATTGATCACTGATATAAAGAAGCACTCCAAAAATTAATGTTGTCCAACCAATTATTTTTAAATTCCTTAGATTGTCAATCATATCGAATTTAACTAATAAATAACCTACGACCATTATTGGAATAGATGAGACAGCGATTTTAAGAAATAGATCTATGTTTTTTATAAAATTAACAAAGTCTTTATAGAAATAAATAATAATCGCCATAAATGAACCTATATGCAAACTTACATCTAAGTTAAGACTCTGATTTTTAAACTCTAATATATTTGATAATAAAATTAAGTGTGCGGATGAGCTAATTGGTAAAAATTCAGTAATACCCTGGATTAAGGATAAAATTGTTATTTCAAACATTAGCAATATTACATTTTAAGAGTGTTTATTTGTTGACTTTTTTGAATGCATACCAGCTATGCACAAATTAGTCTTTTAAAATAAGGAATTTTGATATAATAGGTAATTGATACTTACCTAAATTTTGTACAAAATTTGTTAGTTTTGTATTAATTTCCAAATTTATGAAAAATAAAATGTTAAAATTTGTGGATTTAAAAAAAGAAACACCACTCAAAAGAGACACTAAAAAGAGACGTCAAGATTTTGATGAAATCTATGACGAGTTCATCAGCGCTAAAGCAAAAGAACAATCTAGTAGGTGCTCACAGTGCGGGGTTCCATTTTGTCAAATCCATTGCCCATTGAGCAATAATATACCTGATTGGCTTAAACTTACAGCCGAAGGAAGATTAAAAGAAGCTTACGAAATTTCACAAAGCACGAATAATATGCCTGAAGTTTGTGGCAGGATTTGCCCTCAAGATAGACTATGCGAGGGAAACTGCGTTATTGAACAATCAGGTCACGGGACTGTAACTATAGGTTCAGTAGAAAAATATATAACAGATACTGCTTGGGAAAAGGGTTGGGTTAAACCAATAAAAGTAAAAAAAGAATTAAATGAAACAATTGGAGTTATCGGTGCAGGACCAGCAGGATTGGCATGCGCTGAAGAATTAAGAAAATCTGGCTATCAAGTTGTTGTTTATGACAGATACGATAGACCTGGCGGCCTTTTAATTTATGGTATACCAAATTTCAAACTTGAAAAGCATGTAGTAGAAAGACGTACTCAACTTTTAAAAGACAGTGGAATTAAATTTATTCAAAATTTTGAAGTTGGAAAAGACAAAACGTTAGATCAATTAAGAGAAAAGCATGATGCAATTTTAATTGCAACAGGCGTCTATAAAGCTAAAGAAATTCAAATTCCAGGACAAGATTTAAAAAATATTTTTCCTGCAATGGAATTTTTGACAGCGTCAAACAAAAAAGGACTAGGAGATAAAGTCAAACTTTTTGACGACGGAACACTAAACGCAGAAGGTAAAGACGTAGTTGTAATTGGTGGAGGTGACACTGCGATGGATTGCGTGAGAACTGCTATAAGACAAAAAGCTAAGTCAGTAAAATGTCTTTACAGACGGGACAGAGAAAACATGCCTGGCTCAGCAAGGGAAGTAAAAAATGCTATAGAAGAAGGTATAGAATTTATTTGGTTAAGCTCACCTAAAAAATTTTTAGGAAAAGACAAAGTTGAGTCTGTCGAAGTAGATAAAATTATTTTAGGAGAACCCGACTCATCTGGGAGAAAAAAACCAGTTGTTCAACCTGGTTCTGAATTTAAACTTTCAACAAATTTTGTAATTAGATCGTTGGGCTTTGACCCGGAAGATTTACCTAAACTATTTGACGCAAAAGAATTATCTGTCTCTGAGTGGGGAACAATAAAAATAGACTTAAACTCTATGCAAACAAATTTAGACGGCGTATTTGCTGCAGGGGATATAGTCAGGGGTGCATCCTTAGTGGTCTGGGCTATAAAAGATGGAAGAGATGCAGCGGTCCAAATTAAAAAATATTTACAAGAAAAAGGAAGAAAAACTACCAAGGCAGCGTAATTATTTATGAATTTATACGATAAAAATAAAAAAACTCTCTCAGAAAATCATAGCTACGATCAAAGCATGGAGCACGATGCTTGTGGTGTTGGTATGATTGCTACAACTAATGGAAAAAAATCTAGAAAAATAGTTGAATATGGTATTGAAGCTTTAAAAGCCATCTGGCACAGAGGAGCTGTAGATGCTGATGGTAAATCAGGAGATGGAGCAGGAATTCAAATTGAAATAGCTCCAGATTTTTTCAAAGAAAAAATTATTTCAACAGGGCAAACACCGGATGAAACAAAAAGAATTTGCGTTGGAATGGTTTTTTTACCAAGAACAGATTACTCAGAGCAGGAAAAATGTAGAGAAATTATTGAAACAATCCTTCTTGAAGAAAACTATCATATTTATGGTTGGCGTCAGGTACCTTTTAACTCAAGCGTGCTGGGTGAAACTGCTGAACGGAGCAGACCTGAAATTGCCCAGGTTATGTTTAAAAAAAATAAAGATCTAGCAACTAATGATTTAGAAAGAGATTTATTTGAAACTAGAAAAAAAATAGAAAAACTTGCTCGAGAAAATCAACTTAAAAGCTTTTACATATGCTCGTTCAGTTCAAGATCAATTGTTTATAAAGGAATGTTTCTTGCCGAAATGTTAGCTGAATTTTATCCAGATCTAAATGATAAAAAATTAACTTCGAGATTTGCAATTTTTCACCAAAGGTACTCAACTAATACCTTCCCTAGTTGGGATCTAGCACAACCCTTTAGAACATTAGCTCATAATGGTGAAATAAATACCTTAAAAGGTAATATAAACTGGATGAAGATACATGAACAAGATATGTCCAGTTCACTATTTAAAGATGTAAAAAACTTACAGCCAGTAATTCGAAGTAGCTCAGACTCAGGAGCTTTAGATAATGTATTTGAACTATTAACCCATTCAGGAAAATTAGCGCCGTTAATAAAACTTATGATGATTCCTGATGCATGGTCAAAAAGGAGTAAAACTGTCTCAAAAAACCATCAAGATTTGTTTAATTTTCTTAATAGCACAATTGAACCATGGGATGGACCAGCAGCAATTTGCGCAACTGACGCGAAATGGGTTTTAGCATCGACAGATAGAAATGGTCTTCGACCACTTAGATACACTTTAACTTCAGATGATCTATTTTTTGCAGGTTCTGAAACTGGAATGATAAAAATTCCTGAGGAGAAAATTGTTGAGAAAGGAAAATTAGGACCGGGCCAAATAATTGCTATAGATTTGAAAAAAGGAAAACTATTCAAAGATAAAGAAATAAAAGATTTGTTAGCAAAAGACTACAAAAAATATAACAAACAAATAATTGATCTTGATAAAAAAATATCGACAGAGAATGAAAAAGCAAATTTTACTGGAGAAGAACTTAAAAAAAGACAATATCTATCTGGTATTAGCGTTGAAGATCTTGAGTTAATTTTACATCCAATGGCAGAAGAGGGTAAAGAGGCATCTGGATCTATGGGTGATGACACTCCAGTTGCAGTTTTGTCTAGTCATTTTAGACCAGTATCACATTATTTTAGACAAAACTTTAGTCAGGTAACTAACCCTCCGATTGACTCTCTTAGAGAAAATAAAGTCATGAGTTTAAAGACAAGATTTGGAAATCTAGGGAACATATTGGATTTTGATAACTTAACTGAAGATAACATTTTTGTTTTGGATAGTCCTATTCTCACAAATTCTCAATTAAAAGTTTTTAAGAAAATATTTTCCAAAAAAATAAAAGAAATTGATTGTACTTTTGATATAAATTCGTCTCTTAGAAACAGAATAGAAGCAATTAGAACTGAATGTGAAACTGCAGTTAGAGAAGGTAGTACAACTTTAATATTATCAGATAAAAATATTTCAGATCAAAAAGCTAGTATACCAAGCGCACTTATAGTTGGAGCAGTCCATTCTCATTTAATTAAAAGTGGATTAAGAGGATACTGTTCTTTGAATGTAGAGTGTTCTGATGCTTTAGATACACACTCATTTGCGGTCTTGATCGGAGCAGGTGCTACAACAATAAATCCTTATTTAGCAATTGACAGTATTCAGCAAAGATTTGAAAAAAAACTTTTTGGAAAATCTGACTTTGAAAACTGTGTGAAAAAATTTAAAAAAGCAATAGACTCAGGTCTTTTAAAGATCATGTCAAAAATGGGAATCTCAGTTATAAGTTCTTATAGGGGAGGGTGCAACTTCGAAGCTGTAGGATTGAGCAGAGGTATTGTTTCAGACTATTTTCCAGGAATGTCTTCAAGAATATCAGGAATTGGTATCATTGGTATAGAGAAAAAAATTAAGGAACTGTATAAAAAAATTTCAAAACAAAATGTTTATACCCTGCCGATAGGAGGGTTATATCGATATAGAAAAAGTGGAGAAGATCACCAACATCAAGGCAGATTAATTCACTTGTTGCAAAACGCAGTTGGTTCAGGTTCTTACGAGCTTTATAAAAAATATTCTAAAGGAATACATAGTCTACCAACAATAAATTTGAGAGATTTGCTTCAATTTAAAAGTAAGCGAGATCCAATTGATATTAATGAGGTAGAACCTATGGATCAAATTTTAAAAAGGTTTGGTAGCGGAAGTATGTCTCATGGAGCTTTATCCGCAGAGGCACATGAAGTTTTAGCTACCGGTATGAATAGAATTAAGGGCGCTTCTTGTAGTGGTGAAGGTGGAGAAGACTCTAAAAGATTTAAAGTTTTGCCAAATGGCGACTCAGCTAACTCTAGAGTAAAACAAATCGCTTCTGCTAGATTTGGTGTAACAGTTGATTACTTGAATAATGCAAATGAAATTGAAATCAAGATGGCTCAAGGAGCTAAACCAGGAGAGGGAGGGCAGTTACCTGGATTCAAAGTAACAGATGAAATTGCTAGATTAAGACATTCTACTCCTGGAGTAACTCTGATATCTCCACCACCACACCATGACATTTACTCAATAGAAGATTTAGCTCAGTTAATTTACGATTTAAAACAAATAAATCCAAAAGCAAGAGTAAGCGTTAAACTTGTTGCATCTACAGGAATTGGGACTATAGCAGCCGGCGTAGCAAAAGCTAAAGCAGATATTATTTTAATCTCTGGTCACTCTGGTGGAACTGGAGCGAGCCCTCAAACAAGTATTAAATATGCTGGTATACCTTGGGAGATGGGTCTTACTGAGGCAAATCAAATTTTGACATTAAATAATTTAAGACACAAAGTTACATTGAAAACTGATGGAGGTTTAAAAACTGGACGTGATGTTGTAATGGCAGCAATGATGGGAGCAGAGGAATATGGTATGGGCACTTCTTCATTAGTAGCAATGGGATGTATAATGGTTCGTCAATGTCATTCTAATACTTGTCCAGTTGGAGTTTGCAGTCAGGATAAAGCTTTGAGAGAAAAATTTACAGGAACTCCAGAAAAAGTCGTAAATCTTTTTACCTTTGTAGCGAAAGAGGTGAGGGAAATTTTGGCTTCACTTGGCTATAAATCTATTAATGAAATTATAGGAAGAACTGATCTATTATCTCAAATAAACAAAGGAGCTCCTAACTTGGATGATTTAGATTTAAACCCACTATTAGTCCAAGCCGACCCTGGAAATAACCCAAGGTATTGCGAAGAGAAAATTATTAACAAAGTGCCAGACACTCTAGATGAGAAAATTTGGTCAGATATTGAAAACAAAATTGATATTAATAAGATTAACGAATTTAGTTATGACGTAAAGAATACTTATAGATCAGTAGGTACAAGATTATCTCACTACGTTTATAAAAAATTTGAAAATAAAAATCTTGAAAAAAATACTATTTCTATAAAACTTAAAGGTTCAGCAGGTCAATCGCTTGGAGCTTTTTTGACACAAGGTATAAAATTATTAGTTGAGGGCGATACAAATGATTACGTTGGTAAAGGTTTATCTGGAGGACACATAACTGTGCGCCCGTCTCCACAAAGTAAATTAAAGTCTAATGAGAATACTATTATTGGTAACACAGTTTTATACGGCGCAACCTCTGGTAAATTGTATGCATCTGGTCAAGCTGGGGAAAGGTTTGCAGTTAGAAATTCTGGTAGTTTGGCAATAGTTGAAGGATGTGGAGCTCACGGATGCGAATATATGACTGGTGGAACCGCAATTATTTTAGGTCAAGTGGGAGATAATTTTGGAGCAGGAATGACTGGGGGGATGGCTTTTATATATGATAAAGAAAATGAATTTGAGAATTATGCAAACCCGAGCTCAATAATATGGCAACCAGTGGAAACTGATTACTGGAAAGCGTTTCTTAAAAATAATTTACAGGATTTTCTAAAAGAAACAAATTCCAAAGTGGCAGAAAAAATTCTTGCTAACTACGAAACAGAATTAAAAAATTTTATACAGGTATGCCCAATAGAAATGCTTGATAAGCTAGACAATCCTATATCGCTAAATAAATTGAAATTCAAAACAGCTTAATGAAAAAGATAAACTTTTTTTTCTTTGGCTTTGGTCAAAGTGCAAAATATCTTGTAAGAGAATTGGTAAAATCAAAAGTAAGATTTACCTTTTGTGCGACCAATACCAAAAAAACCAAATCATGTATATTTGAAAAAAAAAAATTTAATTCGTACAAATTTAAAGATAATATCTTCGATAAGAAATTATTAAAAAGACTACAAACAACTGACTATATTTTAGTTTCGATACCTCCAAAAGGAAACAAAGACCCAGTGCTAAAAAAATTTAAAAGAAATTTAAAAGAATCAAATTTTAAAAAATTAATATATTTGTCTGCCACTAGTGTTTATGGTGATCATAATGGTCAATGGGTAAATGAAAATTCAAGATTAAAAGGAAAAACAATATTTGGAACTAGAAGAATAGCAACCGAAAAAGCTTGGATAAGTTTTAGAAAACAATCAGGTTTTGATGTAAATATTTTAAGAGTATCTGGAATTTACTCAAAAGAAAGTAACGTTCTTAAAAAAATATTAAATAAGAATATTTATGTTAAAGAAAAAAAATTTTTTTCAAGAATAAGGATTGAAGACCTTGCAATGATTATTAAAAAAACTTTTTTTTCTTCTAAAAGTTCTATGATATTAAATGCATCTGATGACCAACCTTCAACAAATATTGAGGTAGCTAAATATGCTGCGAAATTACTAAAACTAAAGTCTTTGCAAGCAGTACCTATCTCGAAATTTAAAAATAAAATGATAAAAGAATTTTATAAGGACTCCAAAAAGGTGAATAATAACAATATGAAAAGGCAACTTAAGATTAAACTAAAGTACCCAACATATAAACATGGTTTAAGAAATATTCTTTATAATTTCAGATAAATGATTGTTCATTTTTTTTAAAGAACTTTTATCAGACAAACTGTGGTCACCTTTTTTTATCACAAATAACTTTTTTTTAGCATTCTTAAAAATTTTTAAAACTTTCCTAGAAAATATCACAGGCACAACTTCATCTTTTCTTCCATGAAACATTGAAACCTGAATATTTAGCAAGATTTTTTTTGATAATACTTTATTTTTTCTTCCGTCCTTAATTAGTTGATACGTAATTGGATAAACATATTGACCATTTTTGATATTTGCAATACCTTTTTCTATAATCTCATTTCTGATATTTTTTGGAAACTTATTCCACATCAATCTTGTTAAGAATTCTGGAGCAGATCCTATTCCGATAAATCCCTTAATTTGATTTTTAAAATATTTAAACTGATTAATAGCTATCCAAGATCCCATGCTTGATCCAATTAATATAAAATTATTTTTTCTAACTTTTTTTTTAATCAAATATTTTACATTGTTTGTCCAAATACTAATATTTCCTTTTGTAAATTCGTCTGAAGATTTACCATGACCTAAATATTCTAATGCTAGAAAACCAAGATTATTTTTTATCGCGAATCGTCTAAATGATTGTGGTTTTTGTCCTTCTATATCTGACATAAAGCCAGGTAGAAAAACGATATAAAGTTTTTTTTTATGATAATTGTCAATATACCTTAGTTTTTTAATCTTCGTAATTTTTTGGTACTTAAATTTTATCATATAAAGTTATAAGTTTAATTTGTTAATATATAACATTAATTATGGCTTCAAAAATAAAAGTTCTTCAGGTTATACCAAAACTAGGTTATGGGGGCGCAGAGACAGGCTGTTACGATATCGCACATTACTTGGCTGAAAAAAACCATGGCTCATTTATTGCAACATCCGGTGGAGAACTCTTAAAATTTATAAGAAAAAAAAAAGTAAAATTGTTTCGTTTACCTGTCCATTCAAAAAATCCCATCTTAATAATTCTAAATGCAATTTTATTGTCTATATTAATTTTGATTAATAACATAAATATTGTTCACGCGAGAAGCCGAGCTCCAGCGTGGTCATGTTATTTAGCATGTTTAATAACAAGAAGAAATTTTGTTACTACTTTTCACGGCACTTATAATTTCGATAATAATTTAAAAAAATTTTATAATAGCATTATGCTAAGAGCAAAACTAACAATTGCTGGATCAAATTTTATTTTTAATCATATAAATGAAAAATATAGTGAGTACTTAAATCAAAAAAAAAAATTAAGAGTAATTTTCAGAGGAATTAATATAGAATATTATAATAAAAAAAATATTTCTATTTTAAAACTCGAAAAAATAAAAAAAGAGTGGGGAATTTCTCAAAATAGATTTACTATTCTTATGCCTGGAAGGCTTACAACTTGGAAAGGTCAAGAAAAATTAATTGAGGCATTGAATATTTTAATTGAAGATTATAACAACTCTAACTTTCAAGCAGTTGTGCTCGGCTCTGATCAAGGTAGAAAAGTTTATAAAAAAAAACTTATCGATTTAGTTCAAAGGTACAGATTAAGTCAAAAAGTAAAATTTGTTAATCATTGTAAAGAAATGCCATTGGCCTATTCATTAGCGGATGTAGTTGTTTCTGCATCAATTGAACCAGAGGCTTTTGGTCGTGTATCTGTTGAGGCTCAAGCTATGGAAAAACCGATTATTGCAAGTGACCTTGGTGGATCAAAAGAAACAATTTTAAAGGGAAAATCAGGTTTTCTTTATAAACATGATGATCCTCGACAACTTGCAAAAGCTTTAAACACTGTTATTGAATTAGATCAGGAAATGATAAATTCAATAGGAAATGCGGGCAGAAAAAATATAACAAAAAAATTTGATGTTGAAGCTATGTGCGATTCGACTTTAAGAGAGTATAAAAAATTGTTAAATATAAAATAAATGCCTCAAATTCAATTATTAGACGGAAAAAAAATCTCATTCTCGAAATCAATAAGTGGTTCGGAACTTACAAAAAAAATTAGTAAGTCTTTGGAGAAAGCTGCACTAATTATGGAAGTGGACGGTCAATTAAAAGATTTAACTCACGAAATTACTGCAGATGCGAAAGTAAGAATTATAACATCAAAAGATAAAGAAGGTTTGGAGGTAATTCGTCACGATGCAGCGCATATAATGGCAATGGCAGTTCAAGAACTATTCAAAGGAACTCAAGTAACAATTGGTCCGGTAATAGATAATGGTTTTTATTATGACTTTGCTAGGAAAGAACCTTTTACAAGCGATGATTTAAAAATGATAGAAAAAAAGATGTCAGAAATTATTGATAGAGATGTTAAAACAAGAAGAGAAGTTTGGGAGAGAGATAAAGCTATAAAACATTTTAAAAAAATAGGTGAAAAGTATAAAGCTGAAATTATTGAGAGCATTCCAAAAAATGAAGATCTCTCAATTTACCATCACGGAGATACTTGGCACGATTTGTGTAGAGGACCACACTTGTTATCTTCAGGAAAAATAGGGAAAGCTTTTAAGCTCACAAAAGTTTCAGGTGCATATTGGAGAGGTGACTCAAATAATGAGATGTTACAGAGAATTTATGGAACATGTTGGAGTTCAAAAAAAGAGTTGGATGATTATTTACATAGACTGGAAGAGGCAGAAAAAAGAGATCATAGAAAACTTGGAAAAGAGATGGACTTATTTCATTTTAGAGAAGAAAGTCCTGGGTCAGTATTTTGGCATGAGAAAGGATGGTTATTATTTCAAAGACTAGTCGAATATATGAGAATGAAGCAACGTTTAGCCGGATACAAAGAAATTAATACACCTGAACTATTGGATAAAACTCTATGGGAAAAATCTGGTCACTGGGAAAAATTCGGTGAACATATGTTTACCTCCGAGACACCTGATGAAAAAACTTTTGCAATAAAACCTATGAACTGCCCCGGATGTGTTCAAGTTTTCAATCAAGGTTTAAAAAGTTATAGAGATTTACCATTGAAGTTATCAGAATTTGGAAAAGTACATAGATATGAACCTTCTGGAGCTTTGCATGGCTTGTTAAGAGTAAGAGCGTTTACTCAAGATGATGCTCATATTTTTTGTACCGAAGATCAAATTACTCAAGAGTCTTTAACAGTAACAAACTTGATTTTAGAAATTTATAAGGCTCTTGGTTTTGAAAACGTCATCCTAAAATATTCAGATAGACCTGAAAAGAGAGTTGGTGATGATAGTGTTTGGGATAAGTCAGAAGCTGCTTTATTATCTGCAATTAAAAAAACAAAACTTGAATACACAATAAATAAAGGTGAAGGCGCTTTCTATGGACCCAAAATAGAATTTGTTTTAAGGGATGCAATTGGGCGTGATTGGCAATGTGGAACGCTGCAAGTTGACTTGAATTTACCGAAAAGGTTGGGTGCAACATTTGTAGATAAAGACGGAACAAAAAAAGTTCCAGTAATGCTACATAGAGCTCTATTTGGTTCATTAGAGAGATTTATAGGAATTCTAATTGAAAATTACGCGGGAAAATTGCCTTTTTGGTTATCTCCAGCACAAGCAGTAGTATGTCCGATAGCAGAGGAAAATAACGATTACGTTAAAAAGTTATTTGAAGATTTATTTAAAGAAGGTATAAAATGCGAAGTGGATTTAAGAAATGAGAAAATAAATTATAAGGTGAGAGAACATTCTTTAGCAAAGATACCAATGATCATAGTTTGTGGGAAAAAAGAAGTTGAAAATAACACTGTCACAATTAGGAGACTTGGTTCAGATAAACAAGAAATTATGAAAAGAGAAGAACTAATCAAAAATATGATTAATGCGAACAAGTTGCCGTTAAATTAAGTGTCAAATTTTAAACCAAACTATTTTCAGAGACGAAGCAAACCTCAAGGTCCTAAGGCTAATGAAAGGATAAGAGCTTTAGATGTACAGGTAATTGGAAGTGATGGAAACAACCTTGGATCAATGCCTATTAACAAAGCAATAGAATTAGCTAAACAAGAAGGACTAGACTTAATAGAAATTTCTCCGAATGCAAATCCCCCTGTTTGTAAAATTATGGATATGGGTAAATATAAATATGATTTGCAAAAAAAAGCTAATCAGGCTAAAAAAAAACAAAAAATCGTTTCACTCAAAGAAATTAAGTTAAGACCTGGTACTGAAACACATGATTATAATTTTAAGATTAAAAATGCTAAAAAATTTATTACTAAGGGAGATAAGGTAAAATTTACAGTCAAGTTTAAGGGTAGAGAAATGCAACACACTGAACTCGGAAAAAATTTGATGAATAGAATTATTGAAGAAACAAAAGATATTGCAAAAGTTGAGAGCCAGCCTAAGTTTGAGGGAAGGCAAATGGTAATGATCATTCAACCTATTTAAATTAAAGAAATATCATCTTGTAAAGATTAATTATTAGTTATATAAAGCCCGCATATTTATGCCAAAACTAAAAACAAAAAGCTCTGCAAAAAAAAGATTCAAGTTTACTGCCTCTGGTAAAATAAAAATGCCTCAAGCAGGAAAAAGACATGGCATGATAAAAAGAACGAATTCACAA
>TARA_B100000963_G_scaffold125050_1_pt1 | contig 12928 bp, 15 predicted proteins | sample TARA_B100000963 | Tara Oceans TARA_B100000963 (sample SAMEA2622097) | marine metagenome | biome: marine biome (ENVO:00000447); feature: surface water layer (ENVO:00002042); material: "saline water (ENVO:00002010), including plankton (ENVO:xxxxxxxx)" | depth 5 m | reverse complement strand
GCAGTTGGTAACAGTCGGATGCCAGTGTCTGACCATGGCATTGTCATGGCATAATGTTCGTTGCGAACATTGCCGACAAACTTCTGTATTATGTCCAACTCTGCACAGTCACCGAGTAACTTCTTGTGTACATTGGCGACACCACTTGATGCGTTGTTAGTTGTGGTAACAACTTGTGATGCCTGCTTGTCTAGCTTACGACCAGTCCACGTAGAGATCGATAACTCGACTAGCATTGCCGATGAAGATATTGACGGTGCTGATTCTGTTAGTGTATCACTAACATTATCGGTGCTTGGTAGCTTGTGTATATTTGTAGTCATAGTAGTTCCTTTCTATTTGTTTAGTTGTTGTTATTTGTTAGTGTTGCACTAACATTATCGGGTGTGTAATGTTTCACGTATCGATTGCCTTTGATAGTGAATACTTGTACAAACCCAGTACCTCGCCACTCCCAATGTGATTGGGTGTTCTTAGGTAATCTCTTGTATTCTCGCTTGACTTTTTTGGTATCCATGTAATCCTCCAGTTCTATTTCCATTATCTATATAGTATAGCACAAATAGTGTCCTATGTCAAGTAATGTGTAAACGTGTTATTCTATGGTTTATTACCTTCACCCGTGGGCTGTCGTAGTATATTGTACCATATAACGTAATGTTCTGCAATGTACTATAATGTTCTTTATAGTATATGAATAAGTATTTGATTTTTCTGAAATGTTCTAATGTTCGGCAAGATCGGGATTTTATTAACCTGCTGACGACCCCTTCTCGATTACAGAACATTCTCAAAACGTGTTAGTGTGTCACTAACATATCGAAGTAATATTTTAAAAAACGAACATTATATATAACTGTTAAGAAACTACATTAAACTGCAAAAGCTGATAGGCAAGAAACTCTAATGCTCGATACAACTCACCACTATATGCTACCAAAACATAATGTACGGATGTTGTGTAAAAAAACCGAACATTCACCGAACATTCGCAGAACATTATAAAAATTACCGAACATTAGGCTCAACGCTACTACCATAACTGGTTTCATACTGACTCGTTATCTTGTTAGGGATACACTAACACGCTATGCTACACACACTATAACAAGTTATCACGTGTCTAAATGGCTCAACGCTACCCGTGTAACTGGCATCTTTTTGTTAGGGGGACACTAACAAGATAGCACAAACACATGGCAACAACTCTGTACACTAATCGCTAATGCTCAACGCTACCCGTGTAACTGGTGTCAAATAATTTTGGCACAAAAAAAAGCCCCCACCGAAGTGAGGGCTAATTTCTTAGATCATATCAAAGTAGACACCTAGTAAAGATGCTATGACGTAAATCATAACCATCAATCCAAATATGGCAAAAAGTTCAGCCATGAAAATTAAGCATGCTTTCATTTTGGTTTTACTCCGTTCTTAATCATTAACTTTTTAAAATCAATGTCATTACTTGTCATGATTTTTTTAACATTCTTATCATTCTCTTGACGTTGAATGTTATCTAGTCGTTGATCTTGGAGCATGAAAGCAAACTTATTTTGTGCAAACTTTCTAGCCTCTCGCCTCTTGATTGCCTCAAGAGTTTTATTGTCTTTTCTCATGATATAGTCCTTTCAATAAAGGGAGGGAGGGAGGTGTAACTCCCTCCGCTCCGCTAGTTAAATTTAATTGCTAGGTAGTAAAGCAACGGCTTGTTTAACAAGGTGCTTGATAGCCTCGCCCTTAACTAATTGCTTTTCGTCCTCGACAGCCTCGATTACTTTAAGCACATCGTTAAGGTTATCCCTGACACGTTGTTCAGGTGTGCGAGGCTTACCACCAGCCCCATTACCTCCGCTCTCTCGCTTGGCAAGAGCTTTGGATAAGTCGTTACGTCTAGCCCCTATCTGTTGCTGCCAATATCTCTTAGAGATCTTTTTAGCATCTGTCAGTCCTTTAGTTGGTGTTTCCAACAACTTTTGAACTGGAGCAGAAAAACCTGCAACGATACAATAGTTAATCTTATCGAACTGCTCGACTGTTGCCGTGCTTTTCGTATTCTTAGTATGTGGACTAAGAAACGTTGTAGATAAGAAACCGTGCTTGATTAAGACAGGTATAAGCGAGTTGATCGCATTAACACCAGCTTGAGCAGATTTAACAGTAGAGGTTATTTTATTACCGACCTCAGCAGTAAATTTAATAGATTTAGCCATTGCTAAACTCCTTTTATTGTACCAGCGAATTTTAAAAGACAGTATTGTCTTGCTGATGATTATAGTAATACACATTTTTATTAAGTTTGATATAGTAACTTTGTAAATAATAACTTTTTATTATGTTTTTTTGTTAGTGATACACTAACATTTATTATAATACTTAATGCTACTTGAAATTACTATATAATTACCCCACCCTACCCCCATACCCGACTTGTATATATTGTCGTGTACGCACGTATGTATGTCTAATTTCCACAAACATTTTCAGTTTTGCTCAAAATAGGAGACCCCCCCCCTTTGGAGTCCCAAACTACTTGCGTAAAAAAATTTTTTGTGTATATACTAATCAACATGACCATAACCGCAGAACCTGAGATGGGCGTGGAATTGAAACCGAGTTTACCAGAGATGGATTTAAAAGCTCGTGCAGAAGCCTCAAAAAATACAGCAGAAGAGCTGTCAAAGCACGGTCTTGACTTAAATCCAAATGCAGAAGACAAGGATATTGCAGCTAAACTTACGTTGGCGTATGCAGAGAATCCTGATAAAACCTCAAAGAAAGCCACAAATAATAAAATGGCTGCACTTACACCTGCATCTTTGGTATTAACTGATAGTATATTAAAAGAATTTGGACAGTCTGTTGTAAAAAGTGCTGTCCATGTACGGCATTTAGTGACTAACAAGTTATTGTTAGAGACTGAAAACCCTGATCCCAAGGTACGAATACGTGCTTTGGAGCTTTTGGGTAAGATATCTGACGTTGGTTTGTTTGCAGAAAAGTCAGAAGTGACTATAACACACCAATCAACTGACGATTTACGAGAAAAATTACGTGATAAGTTAAATAAATTAGTAAAAGTAGAAGATTCAGTCGAAGAAGCAGTGCTTATAGATGGTGAATCTTTAAATGTAGAAGAGGAACTTGGATTAAAAGATGAGTAAATTGATTTGTAACCTCCCAGCACATAAAGTTTGGGTACGAAAAGAGTATTTAATGAACCATCAGAGTGGTTTTGGTGAATTTGTAGAGGGAGTTTGGATTTCTGCCAAGTCAATCCCAGGCAGGGCCTTTTATTTTGAAACTTTTTTACCAAAATATGGAGCTTTGTTCGATAAATTACCTATTTCTGCGTTTTTATCTAAAGAAAGAATCCCTGAAGAGGATATGGATCTACCAAATCTGCAGTTTTGGAACTGCATGGACTATAATGTGACTGCGATATGTAAACAATTCATAGGTTCTATGGATTTTGAGGTACTTACAAGAGATTTTGGCATACAAAAAGGCAAATATGTATGCACATTGGATAATTATCACGGTGATGAGAATGTTATTGACTATAGCACTAGTGAAACCCCTGAAGAACATAAATCTTTTAACTTGTTACAATTAAATAACGGACAATATTGTCTATATCCTAACAATAGAATGAGGTTATATGATAACTCGTTGACACCTACAGAACCACTGAAGCCTGATTTTAAGGTCAGTACAATAGAATATCAGGTAGAAAATGGTAACGAATATCGTCTTGGGGACACAGATGAGTACTTTTGGAAGCTAAAAAATGATTGAAAATTTAGACTTTACAGAGGTTGAAGTACAACAGATGTTAGATAATCTGGATAGTTTCTCGCCCGAAGAAGTCCAAGAAATAGATAAACTCGTGGATGAGTTGGGGAAAAGAAAATACACAAAGTCAGTGTATGATGATCTTATAGAGTTTTGTAAGCATATGCAGCCTGATTACATTGTAGGTAAACATCACAGGATGTTAGCCGATCTTCTTATGGATATAGAACAGGGTAACAAAGATAGAATATGTGTAAACATACCACCACGCCATGGTAAATCACAGTTGGTATCTATATTCTTTCCTGCATGGTTTTTAGGTAGAAATCCTAATAAGAAAGTCATGATGGTATCACACACCACAGATTTAGCCGTAGATTTTGGTAGAAAAGTACGTAATCTGATCTCTACAAACGAGTATCAAGCTATATTTCCTAACGTGAGTTTGGCTGTGGATTCTAAATCTGCAGGTAGATGGAACACTAATTTTGGTGGCGAATATTATGCTTGTGGCATAGGTTCAGCCTTGGCTGGTAGAGGAGCGGACTTGTTATTAGTGGATGACCCACACTCAGAGCAAGATGTTATAAATGGTAATTTTAGTACATTTGAGAAAGCGTATGAGTGGTTTACATTTGGTGCACGGACTCGTTTAATGCCTGGGGGACGTGTGGCTATCATACAAACACGTTGGCACATGGATGATTTGACGGGGCGTGTGACTAGAGATATGACACAGAATGATAGAGCTGACCAGTATGAGGTTGTGGAGTTTCCTGCTATATTGGACATAGTAAATAAGAAAACAAAAAAGTCAGAACAGAAACCTTTGTGGCCTGAGTTCTTTGACATGGAGGCTTTGTTAAGAACAAAAGCATCTATGCCTACATTCCAGTGGAACGCACAATACCAACAAGAACCCACAGCAGAGGAAGCCGCACTTGTAAAAAGAGAGTGGTGGCAGTTATGGAAGAAAGAATACCCACCAGAGTGTGAGTATGTCATCATGTCTTTAGATGCAGCAGCAGAAACACATAATCGTGCTGACTATACAGCACTTACAACGTGGGGTGTATTTTTTAATGAGGAGGTAGATAATTATAATATTATATTGTTAAATAGTATAAAAAAGCGTATGGAGTTCCCAGAGTTAAAAAATATGGCTATGGAAGAATATACAGAGTGGGAGCCTGATTCTTTTATTGTGGAGAAGAAAAACTCTGGTGTTGCTCTGTATCAGGAGATGCGTAGGATGGGGTTGCCGATACAGGAGTATACCCCACATAGAGGATCAGGAGATAAACTAGCTAGACTAAACTCTGTATCTGATATAGTATCATCTGGATTATGTTGGGTTCCAGAGACTAGATGGGCAGAAGAAGTCATAGAAGAAGTTGCAGGATTTCCGTTTATGAGTCATGATGACTTAGTTGACTCAACTGTTATGGCATTAATGCGATTCAGGCAGGGTGGGTTTATAAGACTACCAAGTGATGAACCAGAAGAAGTTCAATACTTTAAACGTAGAGGAAGTGGATATTACTAATGGCAATAGAAAAAGCATTAACTCCTAATATCATGGGTGAAGGAATACAGACAAATGGTAAATTACCAGAGCCTGATTTAGAGATTGAAATAGTAAATCCTGATATGGTCACACTAGATGATGGTAGTGTAGAGGTTACCATAGTCCCTGGGGATGATACTAAAAAAGGTGGTTTTAGTGCTAATATTGCTGAAGAATTAGAAGAAGATATATTAAATACACTATCTTCTGACATAGTGGGTCTTATAGATGCAGATACTCAAAGTAGAAAAGAGTGGGCAGATACGTTTGTAAAAGGGCTTGACGTGTTAGGATTTAAGTATGAGGAACGCACAGAGCCCTGGGAAGGGGCTTGTGGAGTATACTCTAACGTGTTAGCAGAAGCTGCTATACGGTTCCAGGCTGAAACAATGAGTGAAACTTTCCCAGCAGCAGGGCCTGTGAAAACAAAGATATTAGGTGACGAAACAAAAGAAAAAGAAGAAGCAGCTAATCGTGTAAGGGCTGATATGAACTATGAGCTTACAGAACGTATGGTAGAATATCGCTCTGAGCATGAAAGATTATTGTATAATTTAGGATTAGCAGGTTCAGCATTTAAAAAAGTATATTATGATCCTAACATGGGTAGACAGATGTCATTGTATATACCTGCAGAAGATGTAATAGTTCCTTATGGTGCGTCACACATAGAGACAGCAGAACGTGTCACTCACGTAATGAGAAAAACAAAAAATGAATTAAAGAAGCTACAAGTTGCTGGTTTTTATAGAGAAATAGATGATCTAGGAGAACCACAACCATACCACACAGATATAGAAGAAAGAAAAGCTGAAGAAGGGGGATATTCTTTAACGGATGATGATAGATACACAATATACGAAGTCCATGCCGATTTAGTTATTGAAGGTATAGATGACTCAGAAGAAGAGATAGCCAAGCCGTATGTTGTTAGTATTGAACGAGGAACTGGTGAGGTACTATCAATACGTAGAAATTGGAACCCTGAAGATCCCCTTACACTTAAACGTCAGCATTTCGTACATTATGCTTACGTCCCTGGGTTTGGATTCTATGGGCTTGGCTTGATACATATCATAGGTGGATACGCTCGTGCAGGTACATCTATTATAAGACAACTTGTTGACGCAGGTACATTATCTAATCTCCCAGGGGGTTTGAAGTCCAGAGGTCTAAGAATCAAAGGTGACGATACACCGATAGAGCCTGGGGAGTTTAAAGATGTGGATGTGCCATCAGGTAGTATTCGTGACAATATCATGCCACTTCCGTACAAAGAGCCTAGCCAAACTTTGTTGGCTTTATTAAACAGCATAACAGCAGAAGGTAGAAGATTAGGAGCTATCAGTGATACAAATATATCTGATATGTCAGCAAATGCCCCAGTTGGAACAACACTTGCCTTATTAGAAAGAACTTTAAAACCTATGGCAGCAGTACAGGCTCGTGTACATTATGCCATGAAACAAGAGTTTAAATTACTAAAAACTATAATAGCAGAATACGCACCAGCACAATATTCTTATCAGCCTGCCAGAGGCGAGATGAGTGCTAGACAAGCTGATTATGGTTTAGTTGATGTTATACCTGTTAGTGATCCTAATAGTACAACCATGGCTCAGAGGGTTGTGCAATATCAAGCTGTATTACAAATGGCTACATCTGCACCACAGATATATGATTTAAAACAACTACATCGTCAGATGATAGAGGTTTTAGGTGTTAAAAACGCAGATAAACTAATACCTATGCAAGAAGATTTAAAACCTGCTGACCCTGTTAGTGAGAATATGAACGCATTGACTGGTAAACCTATGAGAGCATTTATATATCAAGATCATGATGCACATATAAAAACACATACAGCTTTCATGCAAGATCCTGCTATTGCACAAATGATAGGACAAAACCCACAGGCACAACAAATAATGGCTTCATTGCAGGCTCACATAGCAGAACATTTAGCGTTTAACTACAGAAAACAAATAGAAGAGCGACTCGGAGCACCTCTACCTAATCCTAATGAAGAGTTACCAGAGGATATAGAAGTTAATCTTGCTAGACTTGTAGCTGATGCTGGACAGCAATTAACACAAGCACATAAACAACAGGCAGCCCAAAGACAAGCTCAACAGGCAGCTCAAGACCCTGTAAATCAAATGAAACAGCAGGAATTACAGATTAGACAAGCTGACATACAAAGAAAAGCACAAAAAGATGCAGCAGATACACAGATAAAACAAAAAGAACAGATAAGAAAAGAGAAGAAAGATGCTGTTGATGCTAGATTAAAAACAGAAGAAATAAAGGTAAATAAAGCTGAAATAGCCTTAGACGCTCAAAAAGCAGGGGCTAAAATAAAAGAAGATACTCGATTTAATAAAGGTAAATTAGAGTTAGATATAATGAAAACGATGAAAGGTAAATAAATGGGGTTAACAGTCTTAGATGTTTTAAAGAAAAATATAGAAGAGCAAAAACTAACTTCAATACAGTTTCTTACAAGTGGTGGCCCAAAGGACTACGCACAATATAAGGAAGTTACTGGCTTAATCCGAGGTCTAGGAGTCAGTATCGGTATAATAGAAGACCTCGTGCGTCAACAGGAGAACGGTGAAGATGAGTGAACCAGCAATAGATCAGACAGTGCTAACTGATAAAGAAATAGATGCACAACTCCCTAAACCTGTAGGGTATCGTGTTTTAGTGGCATTACCTCAACAAAAAGATACATATGAGGGTAGTAATATATTAAAAACAGATACTACTAAAAGGCACGATCACATAATGTCCATAATGGGATTAGTTATGGATATGGGCGATCAAGCATATGCGGATAAAGAAAGATTTCCGACAGGGGCTTGGTGTAAGCAAGGAGACTATGTGATGTTCCGTGCTAATACAGGTACAAGATTTACAGTCAATGGATTAGAGTATCGTCTAATGAATGACGATTCTATAGAAGCTGTTATAGCTGATCCGACTGGTATTAAAAGAGCAATGTAGGGAGTAAACAATGCCATTCCAAAAAGTAGAATATAAATTTCCTGACGAGGACACAAATGATAACAAAAATGAAAACAATACTATCGAAGTTGAAAAATCTAGTGCTGTCGAAATTGACATTTCTGGAAAAGCCTCTGCCACTGACGGAGACTCCAAAGAAGAAAAAGGGCAGACCGAAAATAAAAAAGAAACAAAAGAAGACAACTACGAAATAGAAGTTGTTAATGATGTCCCTAAAGCAGATAGAGGCCGCAAGCCATCTGAGCCTCCTGCTGATGTTACAGAAGAAGAGTTAGGAGAATACTCTGATAAAGTTCGTAACAGAATAAAACATTTTAGTAAGGGTTATCATGATGAGCGTAGAGCTAAAGAAGCAGCGTTTCGTGAGAAACAAGAGCTTGAAAGTTTAGCAAAAAGGCTTGTAGATGAAAATAATAAACTAAAAGAAACTCAAAATAAAAATCAGACAGCTATGCTAGAAGCTGCTAAGAAAGCAGCAGAGAAAGACCTAGATGAAGCTAAAAGAGCATATAAAGTAGCTTATGATGCTGGTGATTCAGAAGCTGTAGTCACAGCTCAAGAAAGTATAACTGCTGCTAAAATTAAATCTGATAAGTTAGATAATTTTAAAATACCCGCTTTACAAGAAGAAAATAGTGAGGTACAAAATAAAGGAGGGAACACCCCACCCCCAGTCGTTGACCAAAAGGCATCGAGTTGGCATGATAAAAACCAATGGTATGGCGTTGATGACGAGATGACAAGTTACGCTTTGGGGTTGCACAGCAAACTTGTTAAACAACATGGCAACGACTACGCCAAAACCGATGAGTACTATTCGACCATAGATGCTCGTATGCGAAAATTGTTCCCAGAGAATTTTGAGGACAATGAAATAGAAGAAGAGACTGAGACCGAAAAGCCGAAGCTAAACAATGTGGTTGCACCCGCTACACGGAGCACAGCACCTAAAAAGGTCAGACTAACGCAAACACAAGTAAATCTCGCTAATCGACTTGGAGTCCCACTTGAGTTATACGCCAAGAAGGTTGCAGAAGAAATGAGGAAAAAATAATGGCTGAGAATAGAATAAATCGTGAACAAACTGTACGTGAAACTACTACTCGAAAACAGGCTTGGAGGAGGCCAGAAACATTGCCCGCTCCAAAAGAAGAGGCAGGATACACATACCGTTGGATACGAACAACCACACAAGGTCAAGTTGATGCCACCAATGTTTCCTCAAAATTACGTGAGGGTTGGGAACCTGTGAAAGCATCTGACCATCCAGAAATTACTTTGGTAACTATTGAAAACGATAAATTCAAAGATAACATTGTAATAGGAGGGTTAATGCTGTGTAAGGCTCCGATTGAACTTAAAGAAGAAAGGACTGCGTTTTTTAAACAACAGACCGATAATCAGATGAGATCAGTAGACAACAACCTCATGCGAGAAAACGATCCTCGTATGCCTCTCTTTAATGATAGAAAAACGAAGATCACTTTTGGAAAAGGTAATTAAATTTTAACAGGAGACCAAAGCTATGGCTTACCCAAATCTTGATGCCCCTTACGGGCTAGTCCCCGTTGGTTTGATTGGTGGTCGTCACTATGCAGGTGCTACTAGACAAATGAAGATAGCTAGCAATTATGGCACAGCTATCGGAAAAGGCGATTTAGTAAAACGTGTAAATGACGGAACAATCGAGCGAGACGGAAGTACAACTGCTTTTCCAGCTACTGGAACACTAGGTGTTTTCATGGGTTGCAGTTTTACAGACCCAAATACAGGACAATTAACATTCAGAAATCAATATCCTGGCAGCATTGTTGCTAGCGATATCAGTGCTTTTGTTGTTGATGACCCTGACATTATATTGAAAGTAGCTATCTGCTCTTCAGGTACAACAATGGCAACATTGGGAAGAACTGTTATTGGTAATAAGGCTTCAATCATTAGTAATACATTAAATACTACTAACGGAAGATCCAAATTAGCTATTAACAGCTCTGTTGCTACTACTTCGACACTACCATTTCAGATTATTGATGTGGTTGACAGCACAGCAACGGGATCAGATACATTCCAAGAAGTGCTTGTTATCTACAGCACACATACTGACAATGGCAGTAATGTGTTCATTGGTGGACACGCTTATCGTAACCCTGTTGGACTGTAGGAGGAATAGACAATGGCAATTTCAAGAGCACAACTTCTTAAAGAGCTTCTTCCTGGTCTTAATGCGTTATTCGGTTTAGAATACGCTAAATATACTGAAGAACATTCAGAAATCTTTGAATCCGAGACTTCTGATAGATCTTTTGAAGAAGAAACTAAACTATCAGGCTTCTCTGCCGCACCAGTCAAAGACGAAGGTTCTGCCATCGAATATGACACTGCACAGGAAGCATTCACCGCTCGCTATACACACGAAACAGTGGCGATGGGCTTTTCAATAACAGAAGAGGCTATCGAAGATAACTTGTATGACTCCTTGTCAGCACGTTATACAAAAGCACTTGCTCGTGCTATGGCGTATACCAAACAGGTAAAAGCAGCAAACATTTTAAATAATGCTTTTGACTCAGGTACTACTTATGGAGATGGAGTGGAGCTTTGTTCTACTGCACACCCATTGGTAAGTGGTGGAACTAACTCAAACGAGTTTGCTACTCCAGCCGATCTTAACGAAACTTCTTTGGAAGCCGCTGTTATTCAGATCGCAGCGTGGACAGATGAGAGAGGACTACTCATCGCAGCAAAACCTAGAAAGTTAATAATCCCACCGAATCTACAGTTTGTGGCAACAAGATTGTTAGAAACTGAAGGAAGAGTAGGATCAGCGGATAATGACCTAAACGCAATAAAGAATAATGGTTCTATCCCAGAGGGCTACACTATCAATCATTACTTGACTGATACAGATGCTTTCTTCTTATTAACTGACGTACCAAACGGCTTAAAACACTTTACACGTAGTCCAATGGCAACATCTATGGATGCTGACTTTGACACAGGTAATAGTCGTTATAAAGCTAGAGAAAGATACTCTTTTGGTGTATCCGATCCTTTAGGAATTTTCGGAACCCCAGGGGCGTAAATTTTTATTTAAGGGGGTGCTTGTCACCCCTTTATTTTTATGTATAATAAACTAAACCTTGATGAACAATAATGTTCAACATGCCAAGACAAGGAGATTTAAATGGCAAATACAACTTTTAACGGCCCCGTCCGATCCGAAAACGGTTTTAAAACAATATCCAAAAATGTAACCACTGGTGTATTAACAGAACAGATAGTCGCTTCAAGTGGTGGTGTATTAGAAGTACAAAAGGTTGCTACTTCTGGTAGAGATAACATAGTTGCAGCAGGAACAACAGTTGGTGCTAATAACGCTAGTTTAGGAACTGCGGCTACTATATTTAATGTAACTCCAAATGCACATGGGTCTGGTATTGCTGATGCAGCGATAAACACCTTTATAAACAAAATTGGTGGTGATATTGTCACAACTATATTAGTAGACTTGCATGGAGGTTTAGCTTCTGGTGGAGCGGCTAACGATGTTATTGGTACTGATGGTGGTGCTGCTAATGCTTATATAGCTGAGTTAACTAAAGAAGTTAATGGTATACCATACAAATTAGAGTTCATTTGTCTTGAAGTTCCTACAGGTGGAGATCCTGACATCAACCTTGTTTGTTCTGCAACAGGCACAACAGCAGAAAATGCTGCGGTAACTAGTGGAACTATATTATTTAACAATGGTGATCTAACTTTAGGACTACATAATGAAGCTGACGCAGGAGCAACTCTTGCGGCTTTGAGTAAGAAATTTCTGTATCTAACTTGTGGTGATGCAACTGAGGCTGCTTATACAGCAGGTAAACTTGTTATCAAGATTCATGGTGCGGCTTTCGATTTCAACAACGATTAATTTGGAGGCTAGATTATGGCAGGTTTATCAGATGTACGAGCTCTGACCATCAGTGATGAGAATGCTGCAGACGATGATAGATTAGTAACTGCAGCAAGACCAAACACCTCCGCAACGATGGCAAACACTACGTTTGCTGGTGGTGCAGCTAGAAATGTTACAGTTACAACTACAGGCACAGGTGATAATGCAAAGACTTGTACTATTACTGGTACAGATGTTTTTGGTAGTGTCTTGACTGAAGTTATAACATCAACTGGATCAGCAGAAGCAGTGGCAGGCACAAAATTATTTTTAACTGTTACTGCGGTCGAATGTTCAGCACAATATGCAGCTAACATAAAAGTTGGGTCAGGAACATTATGTGCTCAAGCAGTAGAAAGTTCTAATAGAGTAAGATTAAAAGGATTATCCGTAGTGTCAGGTGGCACAGCAGGTGATGTAGACTTTATAAATGGCACACCCGAAAGTGGTACTACATTATTTAAATCAAGGACTCTTGGAACAGCTAACACCACTGTAGATAGAACCATACCTTCAGAGGGTGTTCTGTTTGATAGTGGAGCTTGTGTAAAGTATACTTTAGATACGGCAGATAATATAACTGTATTCTACGCATAGAG
>TARA_B100000963_G_scaffold195829_1_pt1 | contig 12939 bp, 11 predicted proteins | sample TARA_B100000963 | Tara Oceans TARA_B100000963 (sample SAMEA2622097) | marine metagenome | biome: marine biome (ENVO:00000447); feature: surface water layer (ENVO:00002042); material: "saline water (ENVO:00002010), including plankton (ENVO:xxxxxxxx)" | depth 5 m | reverse complement strand
TATTTATCAACGTTTGTTGTAAGAGATCCTTTTAGTCCAGAAAGCAGCTCATTAACTACAGTTCCTGTTGCGCCCTCTTCAGCTACAACATCAGGATACCATTCCCTCCATTTGCCAGCTGTATACCCAAGAGGATGTGATGGTATGAAAGCCAAATGTCTAGCATTCGATTCTCTCATCCTTGATATCAGCCACTGCTCGTGATCACTAGAAATCAACAATGCCTTCTTATTGCCAAGAGTCATATTTCCAGCACAATCAGCCATCAAGCCCTCAAAAATATTTCCATATCTAATCCTCCCAATCTGTCTGCCAGGTTTTTCATCAGGAGTATCCAGTAAAGGAGGATAGAATAAATCTGCCATCTTTTTGAAAGCAGATTTGCTAAATTTGTCTGCCGGAAAAGTTACTATTTCCTCTTCAGCATCATCATTTTCAAAATAATCATGGTCATCAGGGATAAAAAAAATAGGTACACTTTTAAATTTTGTACCATACAAAGAAGCTATTTGCTCATTTCCTATTCTCTTTAAGACAGCTTCATTGGTCGGACTATCACCACTTTCAAATCTATTAAAAGCTCCATATCTTAGTCGCAGATATCCTCCTAAAAAAAACTTTATAAGCTTACTGTTTCTTCCGACTGGTGGTGAATCTTCTCCTCTTAAATCCCAATAAACATGGTCTCCAATGGATATCACTAAGTCAGGATTTTTGGATAATCCCTCCTCAAATATATTTTGTCTAAACTTGAAAGGTTTGAAGAACTCTCTGCCAGAGGCCCTGAAGGCGTCTCCCCCACCTGGGCAAGTAAAGGACATTATAGATACCGACTCAACCTCTGAATCAGGTTCAGGAAATGTCTTAAGTTGCCAAGCTTTATAAATATTCTCGTTTTCAGAAACTAATTGAAGTTTGTAAGATTTGTTTGAAACAAGATTCTCGGCAATAAACTGCCAGTGTCTGCCTTCAATATCTATCTTCTTGCCCTCAACTAAAGAACTATCATCGAGCAAAATATCAAGCTTTGAAGTACTTTGGGATAAAGAAAGCGTTACTGCTAGCTTTTCATGGCTAGCTGAAGACAAAATATGCTTAACTTTTTGACTGCTTGATCCCCTGAAAAGATATCCTCCTGCAGCTAGTGCTGCGAGTGAAGCTGAAAGCTTTAAAAAGGTACGTCTAGAATACAATTAAGACCTATAAATTGTCGAAAGCTTGTTTTGCAGCAGCTTCAATAAAATCTATATCTTCATCTGTATGAGCCAAGGAAACAAAGTGGTTATGATATGCAAGCATGTAGACACCGCGCTTTACGCATTCGTCTATCCATTTGATATGAGTCTCGAAACTTACCCCTTCTAGACGATAATAAGGCATTGAGGGTATTCCTGATGCAACCAGATTGAACCCTTTTTCAGATGCTGCATTTTCCAACCTAGAGTTTAATTTCTTTCCATATTCTATCAATAAAGAAGGTGCGTCCAGTTTCTCCAATTCATTCAGAGTGGCAAGTGCTGCAGACATTGGTGGTCCGCTAAAAAACTGAGTTCCGGTAAAATAAACACTTTCAGCTGCTTCTTTTAAAGAATCTGTACCAACTAGAGCAGCCAAAGGATGTCCATTTGCTATAGCCTTGCCAAAGCAAATCATGTCGGGTTCGAAATCAAATGCAACATTCGAACCTCTCAGGTTTATCCTGAACCCTGCTCTAACATCATCAACTATTGTAAGTACGTTATGCTTTCTGCATAAATCAGTAACTTTCTTCCAATAACCATCTTTTGGTAATGAGTTATCTCTCATAACTGGATGATCGTATGGAGAGGAAATAAAACAAGCCACATCATCATGCTGGTTAAGAAGTGTTTCTAGGCTCTCCAAGTCATTCCATTTGGCTTTTAAAACATGTTCACTATCTGAATCAATAATTCCAGGCCTATCCTTTTCTTGCATCCAAGGTGCTACGCCATGATATCCATCATCTATTTTTATAATTTTTTTCTTTCCAGTGAATTCTCGAGCGATCATAACAGCAAGACTTGTGGCATCGCCTCCATTTTTTCCAAAGAGTGCCCAATCAGCAATATCAACCATCTCGACTAGTTTAGATGCGAGATCAATCATTACAGGTGACGCAACACTGACTGTATTGCCCTTTTCAGAAGAAGATTTGAACGCCTCTTCAACTTCAGCATGGTTATAACCCAAAATGGAGGGTCCGTAACCACACATAAGATCTATGTATCTATTATCATCAAGATCCCAAAAATAGGCTCCGTCTGACTTCGAAAAGAATTTTGGACCTGAATCCCTGACGGCATATTTATAATGGCCAAAAATCCCTCCAGGGATTACTTGTTTAGCTTTTTTTAAATACTCGTCTGATTTTTTTACTTCGTATGTTGTATTCTTCATTTATTCAATTAAAAAAGCACACGGCTCTTACTTCTATGCTCTCTCTAGGAGTGACTCCCTCTGGACAATTAGGATAATCGAAAGCACTGTGCAAAGTTGGAATAAAGGGATTTTCGTCTGAGTCATATGTGGTAAACATGAGCACTTCATCCCTTTGCATTTTTGGGTAAAAGTACCACTCATGTGAATCACTATTGGAAGATTGACAAATTTCTACCGTTAAAGATTGCGTTTGATCAGGTAGATAATTAAATAGATCTGTGGGAATAAGTTCCTTTTCTGTTACGGTTCTCTTATCGCAAACAGCGAAAGGAGTGTCGAGTCCATCTTTATCAAATCTACGCCATAGATTATAGACAACTATTCTTTTAGGCTTCATACCTGTTTCTTGGAGAAAAGGATCGAGAGTTTTTCCAAAACTTGTTGTAAAGTCGTTATGCACCAATCTATGGCCGCCTTTTCTTTCGCCAGATTCAGCTTGAGCTTCATTTCTGGTTATATGAGATACTATCTGCACCAGATCAGCACCCACTTTCTTTTTGACCAATTCAGTCATTTCTTCGTAGTAAGTTCCTGCAACTTCATCATCATTATAAAAATCGACTACAGCAGACTCATGCTCTAAAAGCTCAAAACCACCCATACTTATATCAAAACTTGATTCCCTTGCGTTATGAACTGTCTTTTTGAAAGGTTTATGATTTGGCATGTTTGGATCTTCATCAACTAGGCCGAATGCAGGCTTTGCTTCATCTTTTTCTAAAGGATTTCTGTAATTAAATTCTGCTTCAATATTCATAATAAAAAAATAAATTTATATACAAATATATTACAACATTTTTTACTTTATGATGATTAATAAAAAAGAAATGAGGCCTTGCTTTATAACCTAATTGGAACTTTCCCAATATTTCCTATACTTTTCAGCAGCCTCTTTCTCATTCTTTTGGTACTTAAGAAATGCTTTGAAAATACCCATGTCCATGTCTGGGTCTAAATTTTCTCCCATTCTGATTAAATTCAAGCACCAAAAGGCTTGTTGACCCCAACCATTTATTCCCTTCAACATTCTAAAAGGAGAATTTACACCTAGCCAACCGGGGCCTAATTGCATTGTTTTTTCTAAAATTGGTGTTTGTGTAATTTCTTTTTCTAAAAGTTTATTGGCTATGTATGGATCAATGCAAAAAGGTCTTGCAATGCCAATAACATCACAAGCATCTGCATTCAAAGCATCATTCATTCCTTTTGCACTCCTAAAGCCTCCAGTAACCATAAGAGGTCCTTTGAAGACATTTCTAATATCTTTTGCGTAATCGAGAAAGTATGCCTCTCTTGCAATAGTGCTTTCTCTTCTTTCTTCAGCTCTTTCAGGATTCATGCTCATATCATCTAGACCGACAAGGTGTGGCTGCTCATATGTACCGCCTGATATTTCAAGTAGATCCAAGCCCTCATCATTGAGCCAAGATGCAACTTGAATTGAGTCTTCATGAGAAAATCCACCTTTTTGAAAATCAGCTGAGTTTAACTTTAATGAAATAGGAAATTTATCCCCTACAGATTTCCTAACTGATCTAATTATTTCAAGTAGAAGTTTTGCTCTTTTTTCTAAAGGACCGCCCCACTCATCTTGGCGCAAGTTGATGTCAGGAGATAGGAATTCTGAAATCAAGTATCCATGAGCTCCATGAATCTGAACACCTGTGAATCCTGTATCTTTTGCTATCATTGAACAATGTGCAAACCTATCGATGATATCCAGAATTTCTTCATGACTAAGCGCTCTTGGCTTCCCAAATTGAGCTCCAGGCATTTTGAGTTGTACTTCAGAGGGTGCAACCGGAGTCTCCGTAACAGAGGCAGGAGTTTGTCTTCCAGCATGAGAAATTTGCATCCACAAATGAGTATTATTTTTTGTACCTGCTTCAGCATAATCAGTTAGTCTTGATAGTTGTTCATTACTTTGAGTGCCCTCTATTACTACATTTCCTGGCCTCTCCAGATACCTATGATCAATCTGAACATTGCCTGTGAGAAGTATTGCAGCTCCTCCTTTTGACCAACCATCATATAAGTTTACGTGCTTCTGAGTAGCTCTATTTTGGTCATCAGCCAGTCCCTCTGTCATTGCACCTTTACATATTCGATTTTTAATTTTTTCACCGCAAGGTAAATCTAATTGATCTGTTATTTCTATCATGATCTTAATATTTCTCGCCGTCTTCTCGGGGTGTAAAAAATTTTGTAAAGTCTTCTTCAAAATTTCTCTTAATCTCTTTTCGAGACAGGATATTATTAAAATGCGCGCGCAATGTATCATCCCATGCTGGATGAGATAAAATATAAAAAACATTATCTTTAATGGCTTGGAATACAGTATCTGCTATCTCATCCGGTTTCTTTCCTTGACGAAGCATGGCAGACATGAACTCTGCGCCAGCTTCATTAACAGTTTCTTTAGCTTCTCCAAAACTACTTGGTCTGTTCCTTTCAGACTTATCTATATTTGTATCGACAAAGCCAGGGCATAATACTGATGCACCTATATTTACATCTCTCTCTTGAAGGTCTCTATTTAAAGCCTCTGTTAGAGCCAATACTGCATGCTTACTTACACCATAGGTACCTGCACCTGGCAACAATCCTGCCAATGAAACTGTTGTGACAATGTGACCTTGTTCACCATGTTCAATCATATGGGGTAGAAATTTTTGCATGCCGCTTAAGACACCATGATAATTCACTCCCATTACCCAATCCCAATCTTGCTTTTCAATTTCCCATATCGCTCTGTGGCCTGAATTAGCACCAATTCCGGCATTGTTACAAAGTATATGCACATTGCCATATTCTTTTGTTGCTCTGTAGAATAATTCCTCCAAAGATTCCTCAATCAAAACATCTGTTTGAACCCCTATAACTCTATGTTGATATTGTCTTAGTTCTTTTACTGTACTTTCCAGTGCCTCTTCCTCAATGTCTGCGAGGACGACTTGCATTTTTTCTTCAGCAAATTTCTTGGATAGAGCCTTTCCTATACCACTAGCCGCTCCAGTAACTACAGCTGTTTTTCCTTCAAAATCTTTCATAAATTTTCCTCTTATTAATTCATGCTAGCAATTTTTTCCTTTATTGCTAAAAATGCCTTCTTATTTGCACTCTTAATTTTTTCAATAGATGGAGCCTGTTCACTGATATCACCCAATTCTGATAAAGCTACATGAATATCATCATGAGAATCAACTGTCTTCATTTCTTCAAGCCATCTTTTTATATTGGGTAAAGTATCGAAATTGTAAATATTTGTGAAACCTTTCTGTAATTGTCCTATTTCTACATATGCGGAGATGTCAGCTATTGTTAAATTATCACCAACCAAGAAACGTGAGTCAGCGAGCCACCCTTCGTCAATGGCCTTAAAAGCCTTTTCTATATTCGCTTTAGAAGTCCTGAGAAAATCCTCAGAAAAATTAAGGTCTTTTCTCACTTTTGGTGCAACTAAACCAATAGATGCCTCCCTTACGTTTCTGTGATGCAAATGGAGATAAGAATCAACTTTACCCCTTTGCTCCAAATTTTTTGGATACATATCATTCCAATCATATTTGTTGCAAAGATAGCTCATTATTGCGTGAGATTCAGAGAGCAGAAAACCTGTATCTAAATCCTCAAAGCTTGGAATTGTTCCGGTCGGAAATTTCTTTAAGTAGTTAGGATGACGACTTCCGCCCTCCGAAGAAGAACCTGGATTGATAAGTTGCAGGTCAAAGGGCATTTTCTTTATCATAAGTAGCCACAGAACTGCTCTTACTGGCTGAGAAAACGGGACTCCATAAACTATTTTACTAGTCATTCAAATTTCTCCTTAATTGGCAATTATTCATAGTGCAAGATGCTATGATTTAATTTTTGGAATCAACTTTTCGAGCAGATCTTTAAGCTCAGGTTTGTTTTGCATAATTTCATCAGCAGATAACCCCTCCATTTCGTGCGGAAATACTAGCCAATTATCAGTTTGATGAAGGTAGTAATCCGGCTTCCTATCAGTTTTATTTTTTGAAGGTTTAAAGTAAGGAGTAGCAATACGTATTTCAGGAGTATTCTTTTTACACGCTTTTGTAAGATCGAGAATGATTTGATTTATCGATTTACCAGTATCAAAAACATCATCGACAACTAGAAGTGAATCTTCCGACTCAAGCTTCTTGATCAGATAACTTAATCCGTAAACTTGAACACTGTCATTTGTTTTGCCCATACCAGAATAATAGGAGGTACGAATTGCTATATGATCCGATTCGACTCCAAGAACATCGAATAATTCTTGAACAGCAATTCCTACAGGAGCACCTCCGCGCCAAACCCCAACTATGTAATTTGGACGGTAGCCACTTTCAAAGACTTTCCAAGCAAGTTTGAATGAATCCTCTAATAATTCAGCTGCGCCGATGTAATACTTTTCCATTATTAGCCAATATTACAGGAAGAGAAGAAACTTAAAGGAAGTTATTTTAAGTATTCATAAATTCAGATTACTTAAAGATCTCCTACTCTAAAATTCGTAACTCAATCTACCCATGATTTGTCTAGGAGGTATGTACTCTATCCCAGTACCAGCTACGCCAAAGACATCAGTCATACTTGAGTTCATACCATCTTTATCTCCAACATTGAGAAGCATAAGATCAACACCCCAGTTGTCACCGATTAGATCAAGGCTTGCTGTAAGATTTACAACAGAATATGAATCCACTTGGTCAACAAAAGGATTATTAAATACTCTTTGTTGAAAATCGCCTCTATAAATAACTTCAGCTGTTGTTGTAAGAAGTCCATATGACGTTTCACTTATATACTCAATACCAAAATTGGCTGTAAGCTCTGGGCTTTTAGCTAATTGATTACCTTTTAGGTTTTCTCTTAAAGAGTATCTTATCGGCTCTTCTCCGAAGAAATAAAGTTCCGCATTTAGATTATCGAGAGCTTCGTAAGAGGATGTAATCTCTGTATCAAGATAAGCTACTCTCAAATCAAAAGACAAGGACTCAGATATCAAACCTATCAGTTCAAGCTCTACCCCTTGCATCTCAGATTCGGGAATATTGGCAACTCCTCCTCTATAGATATCAGGATCTGTTGATTGAAACTGCAAATTTTCGTATTCGTATGAAAAAGCTGAGATATTTGCCCTCATGCGCCCTTCAAGAAAGTCTGTCTTTAAACCAAATTCATAGGCATCGATCATTTCGCTTTCGAAAAAAGGGAAAATCAATTGAGGTGCTGGAGCAGCACCGAAGCCTTCATCATCCATCGGGTAACCAAAAGTCAGATTGCTTCCTCCTGGCTTGAATCCTTTCGTGTAAGAGACATAAACCATAGTGGTTTCATTAACATCATGTTCGTACGCAAATCTTCCAGTTGTTTCGTCAAGTTCATCTGAAATTAAATACTTTTGGAGTCCAAAAAAGTTTGTAACGTCACTTGAGAATTCATCTTCTGTATATCTCAATCCAAAGACTATCCTATTCATATCATTTATGTTGACTGTAGCTTGGCCATACAAGCTTTGAGATTCTCTTTTAGGATAAGCCTCAGAAACAAATCCCAACTCTGCGTCATAAGCAGCAAAACATATTCCAGCAAATGGATTCGATGCACATTCCGGTGCATGCACATAAGGGGTGAATTGACCATCCATTAGAGCAGCTTGTTTATTATTATTTACATCTTTTACTTCATAAATATTATTCTCAATTTCATGATCGAAATAGAACGCACCCAATATCCAATCAACCATTCCAAAGAGAGGTTCATTGGAGATTAGATTTAATTCTAGAGTCGATGTCTCAACTAAGGATGTCTCAGGCCTATATTCTGATCTGTTATAAGGGAATCCTGCCATTGGACCATTTAAATGAACGTCTCCAAAGTTATGTCTATCATTGTCTCTGCTAACATAAATATCATCCTCTTGCATGCTTGCTAATATTTTTAGATTAGCAAAGCCTAAATCAGTATTAAAAATACCTGCTACTATCTCTGATGTTAATTCGTAAACTGAAGCTGAATCTTGTCTGAGTTTTCTAGGGTCTGGAGTGGTGTCATCAAGTCCTTTCATGGCAGCTCCATTATTCTCTGCATCGAAATACTGAGCAAATAGCCTTAAGCTAGAAGAATCACCAATATCAAAAAGCCAATCAGTTCTTAAAGTTGTATGATTGGTATCATCTAAGTCTTGTCCATTTACTAAATTTTCAGTGAATCCGTCTTGATCAGTAGTCACCCACGAGAATCTTGTTGCTATTGAGTCAGATATAGGGATGTTTATTCCACCCCTTGCTTTCATTAAGTCATAATCTCCCAGTGTGAGATCAACTTTTCCAGAAAGATCATCAAAGGAGGGTAAAGTGTTTATTACATTAACTGTACCTCCAGTTGAGTTTTGTCCAAACAATGTTCCTTGAGGTCCTCTTAAGACTTCTATCCTGTCGAGATCTATAAAATCAGTTCTGAGAGAAAATTTAGAAGCTATGAATATGCCGTCCATATGCAATGCAACTGAAGGTGCAGCTATAGCATTCTGGTTTGTTTCATCTCCTACACCTCTAATGGAAATGATAGTTTTATAGCCTTCATTCTTTGCAACTGTAACTCCAGGAGCTATGGCACTTAAGCCAACAAAATCAACTATATTTTTACGTTCTATTTCGTCGCTACTTAGAGCAGTAACGGCTTTAGAGACATCTTGTAAACTTTCGACTCTTTTTTCTGCAGTAACAATAACCTCATCAATGACCAAATCATTCGAAAAGGAATTAGAGCTAATTGAGATTATTGAGAGCGCAAGAGATAGTGAGAGGAAAGACCTAAAAAGGGAGTTTGATAATTTCATTGAAAATCCTTGTCTTGCAACCAAAAACATATTCTACCGTCGAATATCCCAGTTGCAATAGCTTACTTAAGGAAAGATTGTTTTTTTTTAAAAAACGAACAAAACTATCCTTTGCACAAAGAAAACTTTTTCATAATTCTGTAGTAACAAAAAAATAATTCTTTAAAGTAACCTTTAAGGAGATCTCAAAAAATCATGAAATCAATACTTGAGCAATATTTTGCAATAGCTGAGCATAAAACAACATTAAAACAGGAGTTTCTAGCAGGTGTTACTACTTTCATAACAATGGCCTATATCATATTTGTAAATCCACAAATGATGGCACAAGCTGGCATGGATTATGGAGCTATATTTGTTGGTACTTGCCTAGCAGCTTCTTTTACATGCCTGTTCATGGGACTTTATGCAAATTGGCCTGTTGGTCTTGCACCAGGTATGGGGTTGAATGCTTTTTTCACTTATACAGTTGTCGGTGAAATGGGATACAGATGGGAAGTTGCCTTAGGAGCTGTATTCATTGCAGGTTTTCTATTTTTCATAATGAGTGTAACTCCTTTGAGGAGATGGATGCTTGACAGCATTCCTTTGAATCTAAGAATTGCAATGGGCGCTGGTGTTGGTTTATTCATCGGTTTTATTGGACTTAAAAATGGCGGAATTATAATTGCCGATGGTGCAACCTTTTTGAGATTAGGAAACTTTGGAGATCCAACTACTTTATTGGCCGGTCTTGGCTTTTTACTGATTTCAATATTGTCCGTAAGAAAGGTGCCCGGTTCAATTATTATTGGAATATTGACTATTACTATTGCAAGTGTCTTTTTAAATCTAGTTGAATTTAATGGAATTTTTTCTGTACCGCCAAAAGTTTCTCCTGTACTCATGAAATTGGATATCCTCGGTGCATTAGATGTTGCAATGATAACCGTGATTATGTCTTTTCTTTTTGTAAACTTATTTGATACAGCTGGAACTTTATTCGGTGTCGCAACAAGAGCAAATCTTGTCCAAGAATCGGGAGATATTACAGATTTAGACAAAGCCTTAAAAGTTGACAGTAGTTCGAGTGTCTTTGGATCTTTCCTTGGTTGTGCTCCTGTAACAAGTTACGTTGAAAGCTCTGCAGGAATTGAGGCAGGAGGAAGAACAGGTTTGACTGCTGTTGTTGTAGGCTTACTGTTTCTTGTTGCAACCTTCTTATCACCTCTCGCAGCAGCGGTTCCTGCTTACGCTACTGCTGGTGCTTTAATCTATGTTGCAATTTTAATGTTGAGTGGGATGGAAACATTGAATTGGGACGATCAATCAGAATTACTGCCTGCTTTAGTAATGATAGTTATGATCCCACTCACATTCTCCATAGCAAATGGAATTGCTTTAGGGTTTTTAGCTTATGTTTCCCTTAAAATATTTATAGGTGAGATAAGTAAGATATCTTATGGAGCTTGGTTCCTGAGCCTTATATTTGTAGCTAAGTTTATCTTTTTATAGGGTTAAAGTTTTATATCGTTAGCATCATGTCTTTCTAATATTTCCTTACCATCAGGACTATTGGGTTTTCTATTTACTAAAGAACCTCTCTTATAAGCTGGACGTTCGGTTATTTGCTTGGCCCATCTTCCCAAATTTTCGTATGACTCTACATCTAAAAATTCAGAAGCATTATAAGCATTGTTAAGAACAAGAGTTCCGTACCACGAATGGATGGCTATATCTGAAATGTTGTAATCATTTCCACAAATGAATTCTCGCTTATCTAAGTTTTTATCTAACAGATCAAGTTGACGTTTTACTTCCATAGCATACCTATTTATTGGATATTCATATTTTTCGGGAGCATAAGCATAAAAGTGGCCGAAACCACCACCTAAGTAAGGAGCGCTTCCCATCTGCCAAAAAATCCATGACATACATTCAGCCCTTGCAGAAGGTTCAGTAGGTAGAAATTCTCCAAATTTTTCCGCTAAATAAACTAAGATGGCGCCAGACTCAAAAACCCGGGTTGAGGGGTCTGTACTCACATCAAGTAATGCAGGTATTTTCGAGTTTGGGTTTATATCCACAAAACCGCTACTAAATTGAGCACCCTCACCAATGTTGATTATAAATGCGTCATATTCAGCACCTTCATAACCAAGAGCTAATAGTTCTTCCAATAAAATGGTTACCTTTATCCCGTTAGGGGTACCTAGTGAATAAAGTTGCAAAGGATGTTTTCCAACCGGCAATTCCTTTTCATGAGTAGCACCTGCTATCGGTCTATTTATATTTGCGAACCTCCCGCCACTTTCTTTATCCCAAGTCCAAACTTTGGGTGGCACATATTCTGAAGAATTACTCATAGAAGCTCCTTAATTATCATTACTTAGATATAAAATTTAATAACTTTTTTCTTTATTGAAAGGTCAAGGTAAAGAATAACTCACTCAAAGCCTATTTGTAAGATTTATTGGAAAATAACCTTGAAACATTGAAATTTTAAAGAAAATTGATATAAAAGATCTATGAATCTAATCAATAACCAAGACTTAAAATGGAAACATTATAAGGATGATAAAAATTTTGATTTTCCTATTGATTATTCTGATGCAATTTTAGATGCTCGAAAAGATGGGAGATTAGAAATTTTAGTGAAATGGGCACCTAATTCTTTTTGTCATTTTCATCGTCATACAGCTGAAACAAGTTCAGTTGTGATCCAAGGAGAATTACATGTCTCTGATATAGAACTTAATTCAAAGAATATAACCTCAACCAGAATTAGAAAGGTTGGAGATTTTGTGCATAAAGAACCTGGGGATGTACATATGGAAAAAGGTGGACCAGATGGTGCTTTAGTTCTCTTTACTATTTACTCTCCTGAGGGACAGGGATCTTTGGCAGAATCACTCAGCAAAGATGGGGAAGTGCTGAGCATATCTACTATGAAAAAAATCCTTCAAAAAAGAGTTTAAACCTTAATGGATCTTAACCAAATTGAGGAATTTCTCTCTTCTTGGGTCGAGGGAGTTATTAATATAGGGAAAATTCACAGTGATGGTGGGGATTTTGTTGAAAGCGCAAAGGACTTTCTAAGTAGTCATTATGCTTTTGAAGAAACTGATGTTTTATTTAAGCCAACATTTACAAAAGAAATGGTCTTTAGGAATAATAAAAACGACGCTTTGTCCTACTTTGTGGGAGGAGACATCTCAGAAGATAACGGCTTTGCGCTTAAGCCTTGGGAAAGTATCCAACTAGATGAATTAAATACTTTGATAGAGGAAGATCTAGTAGCGGCTATGGGCACACTGAGGTTCAAACCCTACAAAACAAAAGTTACTACCTCGGTTGCTTTTACTTTTATCTTTACAAAAATTAATGACGCTCTAAAAATAAAAGTCCATCACTCATCTCCTGTTACTTAAAACTAAAAAGGTTTTTAATAGAGTCAAATAGAATTAAAGCCGCCTTAGCTTTTTTCATTCCAGGATCATCTGCCCCTATTTTCCAATAACAGCTCAAGTACAAAGATTCCTTAGGGAGGGCTTTGTCATGTTTTAGTAGCTTTCTAGCAAAACGAAGTAATTCAAATTCCCCCGCAACCCATGCATAGGGCTTTTCACCTTTTATCTCAACAGAAT
>TARA_B100000963_G_scaffold130875_1_pt1 | contig 12959 bp, 12 predicted proteins | sample TARA_B100000963 | Tara Oceans TARA_B100000963 (sample SAMEA2622097) | marine metagenome | biome: marine biome (ENVO:00000447); feature: surface water layer (ENVO:00002042); material: "saline water (ENVO:00002010), including plankton (ENVO:xxxxxxxx)" | depth 5 m | reverse complement strand
ATCAACACGGTGTCTTGCAATCGGAGAGGGTCCATATATGGTATAAAGTGGATTACCCATCGGATTCAATGATGGGTAGGCATCCACACCTCAAACTAGACGGCCTAAAACTAAAGTCTTTATTAGTTTGCGACCTTAATACAGTGTGGTGCGAGAACCCGTTTGGACCGGTGTTTCGTTAAGTGCTGGTTTTCTAGATTATTTATGCAAAACAATTAGATGGGTGGTTATGCGTAACCTGTCTTGGGTGGTTGTACATAACACCGAAGCGCTTAACGGCAGACTTTCCTTAGTCTGCCGCCAGAATTTTAATTCTGTGTTGAGAATCGTGATAGGTGTTTAATAGCCTGACTTAATAAATCGACATTTAGCGCTTCTTTGCTGCGCTTGCCGGTCGCCATGTCGCTTATTTCATAGCTGCCGTTACTAAGTACGTCAGTACGTTTATTGTCATGGAACACAACAATGCGTTCACCAGAGGTGCTAACTAGCCATGGTCTTGAAGGAGAAAGTAAGCTTTGGCCAGTAGAATAAAACGTTGCAGGGGCGTTACATCCCAATGCTCCTAAAATGGTAGGCGCTAAATCTTCCGTGCTGGCTAAGCTAGCATTCAGTTTAAGGGTACTGTACAGCGTGCCTTTGCCACTTTCGCTACCAAAGCCAGTTGCAACAATCACATCGTGTTTACGCGCTAACGTGTTTTTCACATAGCTTTCGATATCAGCACTCTTCAAAAACGCAATATGCAAACCATCATGATTGTTGCTCAGTGGTTGCAAATATCCCGCTAATTGAGGCAACGGCAACGCTTCATCGCTGTGAATAGAGACCGGCATGCCAGACCCCAATGGAAGTGCTAATAACACCGGACGCTTTTGAGATAAAGCGTCTTGGTATATTTCGGGAACACCAAATAGCGTAGTAGTCATTAAGCCTTCTATGCTGCTGGCCGTCGAATAGTAATTGGCTACTTTGTTTAAGGTGTTGCGCTTGATGTTACTTAAGTCCACCGCCTGTTCGTTATCAGTCTGGACAACCACGGTTAAGTTTCTATTTGTTTCAATAGAACAATAAACCGGCTCGGCTGGGTAAGTGATATTGTGAATATCAGGGTTGAACTGAAGTTGTTTTCTTTCTTCATAAGCCGCTAAGTCAAGCAAGCCATAACGCGACATCGTCGTTTTAGCAGTCGCAGGATAAGAAAGCGGAAACATGTTGTCCTGCTTGATGATAGGTTGATACAACTTGGCATCAGCCCACACATGAATAGCGTGACTTGTTACGAAACAACTTACAAAAAATGTAGTGACAGGAATGCCTACTTTATGACGAGTGAAGCGTTCAACACGTTTCCAGATTGCATTGGCTAAGACCAGCTGGAAGCCAAGCCAAACGATAAACAGAAGAAATAAAAATGCCCACTGTTGCCAGCTTTCTATCGCCATTGTTGACTGAGCTTCACTGCGCAGTAAGTCAGCGGCGTGAAAGCTAATATGGAAGCCAGTGCGATTAAATAGCAACGCATCGAAAGCCAAGAGCGCTAGCCCCACAGCTGCAATAATAGACGCGCTGACCTTTATGACTCTGGGGTTGTTAACCAAATAGCAAAGAGGGAGGATAAAAATCACAAAGCCAAAAAAGGTCATAAAACCAATATGACCGAACCAGTTGGCTAGAAGATACAAGGTGCCGACACCTGTGCCAGGCATAGGTGATGAGAAAACAAAAATCGAGGCAATAACTATGGCGATGATAATGTTCGCCAAGGCAAACCAATGCCCCCAATTTACCAGTTTAGTAACACGCTGGCGACGAGGTGATTCGGCAAGTATCATGCAATCCCTTAGCTATTTTTAACGCTTTTCTTAAGTACGTCGGCAAACTGCGTTGCCATGGCTTCGCGATTTTCAGGGGCTACCTGAGTATTTAAAATGTGCGTAATGACATTTCCTAACACCATAAGTGAAAGATCGCGGTTTGCACCGCCTTCTTCAAGGGTTAGAATAACGTTATTCATTAGCGTTTCGAATTCGTCGTTGCTATAGCGGCTCTGTTGGGGCATTGCTACGCCTCTTTTTTATGATTTCTTTGATAAAAAGAATGGTTTTACACGTAAAATGATTATAATCGTTGTTTGAGTGAGTACAATCATTCATTCTAAAATCCCGCAATTCTTTGGATATTTCTGACACTTTTTAAGCAACAGGACACCCGATACTCTATGAGTGCACTGATTCATCACTTTGTTGTACATCGTTTGATTGTAAACAAAGAAGAGAAAATTGAAGCAATTCCACGTGACAACTGCTTAGCTGTTACTCCGGAAATCGAGCTTCTTGCCCATCAAATAAACCACAGTTTCAATGCTAAACCTGGAAAAGGGGTTGGCCACTTCGTGACGGAAGTTACCCGTGAAGCAAAAGTGGAAAACGAAGAAGGCGAAGCGACTACGCAAAAAAGCACCGAGAACGTAGCAGAGTTCGCGGAAGGCCTTAAGCAATACATGGATATTCAAAAAGCGGCGGGTGATAACGTTGAAGATGCATTCCATGCTTTTTCGGTATCAGCGACCAATCGCTTAGTTCGCACTTTGTCAGAAACGGGTACGGTTGAGACCGGTTTTCTTATTTTCTGCCAGTATGAGTATTTAGCCACACAGTATTTGATGATTGCATTGTTAAATACCCGCTCGCACGTTGAAGTGACAAACTCTTTAGACCTTTCCGCGCGTGAACACTTGGATTTAGCAAAAATGCAGCTCGCTGTGCGGTTCGATTTAACTCAGTGGGATATTCAGCCAGAACAGCAGCGTTACGTTAGTTTTATTAAAGGTAGAATGGGACGTAAGGTATCAGACTTCTTTATGCAGTTTGTAGGCTGCGAAGAGCTGGTTGATGTTAAACAGCAAAATAAACAACTGATTTCTACGGTGGATGCCTACCTTGCCAGTGAGTCACTAGACCCGCAAGAGCAGCACCAGCATAGAGAAGAAGTTAAATCGTACTTTAAAGAAAAGATTGATGCGGGCGAGAGTTTATCGGTAGATGAACTGGCTAACCGACTTCCACAAAATGAAGAAACTAGCAGTAACTTTTCTGCGTTTACACAGTCTATGGAAGTACCGCTTGAAAAAGAAATTCAGCCAGACCCTGCAGCGCTGAAACAACTTGCTAAATTTACCGGTCAGGGCGGTGGTATATCGCTTAGCTTCGAACGCAAATTAATGGGCGATCGGGTATTTTACGACCCAGCTACGGATACGCTAACAATCCGTGGAATTCCACCTAATTTAAAAGATCAGCTTAATCGCCAATCTTCAATGGACTAGTCGCTGCGAAGCAAAGATAAAAAACGTATACTAGTTAGTAGAATATAAACTCGATTCAAGGGTGTTATGCAATTATTTGTAAATGATTTGACAGTGATGGACTTCTCTTACCTTTGCTCAAAACGCGGCATGGTAGGGGAAAGCTGGATTGTCGATGTGATTTTGGACGGTGAGCTCAACGAAGAGAGCATGGTTCAAGACTTTGGTCACGTGAAAAAGAACTTAAAGCGACTAATCGACGAATATGTTGATCACAAGTTGCTTGTACCTGCTGAATACAGCGGTTCAGAGGTTATTCACGACGACGATTCTGAACAGGTAGAAGCGCGCTTTACCTGCATTGATGGGCGTAGCATCATGCTACATTGCCCCGCTGAAGCTTATGCATTTGTTTATTCTGATGAGATAAACATGGAATCTGTTGGCGTTTACTTAAAAGAAGTATTGGCGACTCATCTTCCAGAAAACGTTGAAAACATTACGCTGCATTTACGTGAAGAAGTCATTAATTCTCCGTATTATCACTATACCCACGGGCTTAAAAAGCACGACGGTAATTGTCAGCGTATAGCACACGGTCATCGTTCGCGAATTGATATTATTCTTGACGGTAAAGTGTGTAGTGAAAGTCAGCAATACTGGGCTGACCGTTGGGCCGACATCTATATAGCAACCCGTGAAGACGAAATTGCTTACAGTGACAGAAAGCTTAAAGGTGAAGTCGCGAATGAAACGGATTACTACTGTTTCGCATACGAGTCTTCACAGGGCTATTTTGAATTATTAATCCCCAAGTCAGATTGCGAAGTCATTGAAACCGACTCAACCGTTGAGTGTTTGGCGCAATATCTTTTGGAAGAGCAGAAGAAACGCACGCCTGATGGCGTTTGCCAAGTTATCGCTTATGAGGGCGTAGGTAAAGGCGCCACAGTAAAGGGTTAACATTCGACCACTGCTCGTTATAGGGAAAGGAAACAACTATGGCATTCACGCTTTCAAGAAACGCATTGCATAGCGCAGTATCTCGTGTAATGAGTTGTGTAGTGGCAATTAGCACAGTTGCCTCTATGCCATTTGCTTACGCAGATGTAGAGTTATACGGCCAAAAAGAAGCGTTATCTAGTCAAGAGCAAGTAAACGTAGTGTTGAACGGTAAGTTTACGCAAGGTGCCTTACTGCGCGGGCAAGCTCCCGCTGGGGCCAAAGTAACGCTTAATGGCGAAACTGTTCAAACCAACAAAGACGGAAAATTTGTTGTTGGCTTTGAACGGGAAGCGCCACTGCAGCAAACGTTGGTTGTAAAATTAGACAACGGCCAAAAGTGGCAGCGAGACATTACCCTTGAAAAACGCGAATACAACATTCAGCGAATTGACGGGCTAGAGCAAAAAATGGTTTCTCCGCCAGCAGAAGTGACGGCGCGTATTAAGCAAGACAACATCAACGTAGCTAACGCGCGAAGCGGTAATACTGATTTAGATGCATTATTCACCCGGTTTGAGTGGCCTGCGAAAGGCGTTATTTCCGGTGTTTACGGTAGTCAGCGCATTCTAAATGGCGTGCCGAAATGGCCGCATTATGGTTTGGACATCGCCAATGAAACGGGCACGCCTGTGTATGCACCTGTTGATGGTGTGGTAACAATGGCTGATGATCTCTATTATTCGGGTAACACCTTGATTCTCGACCACGGCATGTGCGTGTTTTCAACGTTTCTTCATATGGACACTATAACGGTAGAAGTGGGTGAAACCGTTAAGCAAGGCGAGCAGATTGGAACGATAGGTTCAACAGGGCGCTCTACAGGCCCGCATCTGGATTGGCGTATTAATTTGGGCAACACTCGTTTAGACCCACAGACTATCATTTCGGGGTCTCCCGAAGAGTAATCATTAATTTGATTTAGTTTTAACAGTCATAAAGAAAAAGGCGCTTTCAGGTAAACTCTCAAAGCGCCTTTTTAGTTTTTAAGCTACAGGGTGGAGTTATTTCCCCAGCCACTGATTAAGCTTTTCTTCATCAGTGATTTCAAAGTAAGCCATTTCTTTTCTTGCCTGAGTTACCTCAAGAGGCAGGGTTAGAAGCCGCCCGTCTCGAATAAGCGTTAACTCCACCTGCGACGTTTGGGCATTATCTAATAGGCGCTGAAGCTTCTGGGCATTGACGATATGACCGTCTAACCCAATGATGACATCGTTTAAAAGAACACCTGCCTTCATTGCGGCAAGACCCTCAAATACCTGCATTACCGTAAGTCCGAAGGTAGCTGGCTTTAACGTGGCGCCAAGCTGATTTTTAATAGCAGGCAGCGAGGAGGCACCGCCTTTATCTTCACCTGACACGCGAGCACGAACCGCATAGTTAACGCCCATTTCAGATACTAACGAAGCCAATTCTACATCGTCTGTGCCATACACCACGCGATTTAAGTATTCTGAAACATCAATGCCAAAATGCGTTGTACATAGATTTTGGATCACGTCATCAGGTGTGCCTTTTTCATCCACACCATAATGTTTCCACAGTAGTTGCATCAAGGTGTCTAAATTCACTTGTTCGTTTGACTGTTTACGAAGGAGTAAATCTAACCCAAGGGCGATAATGCCACCCTTTGTGTAATAACTGACAATATTGTTAGTAGCGCTTGCGTCTTGCTTATAAAACTTTGTCCATGCGTCGAAGCTACTTTCCGCTGCACTTTGTTTAAAGCGACCAGCGTTTTGCAAAAGTCGACTGACATTTTGCGCAACAATATCAAGGTATTTCCGTGGTTCAATAACGCCGGCTCTAGCAAGGGTGAGGTCATCATAGAAACTGGTAAAGCCTTCATATATCCACAGCTGATTTGTGTATGTTTCCTGAGATAAGTCTGGTTTCACCATTATGCTAGGTTTAATGCGCTTAACATGCCATGTGTGGAAAAATTCATGGCTGCACAAACTTAGAAATGTAATGTAGCTGTCGGTTTTTTTCTCACTTTCACCAACTTGAGGAAGGTCGAAGCGAGGGTAAAGAAGGGCAGTAGAATACTTATGCTCTAAACCGCCAAACCCATTGTCGGCAAGTAGCGTCATAAACAGGTAGTTATTAATAGGTTGTGGAGCACCAAACAAATCTAGGTGGTGCTTGCAAATTGGCGTTAAGTCATTTGCTATGCGCTCATAATCAATATTGTTGTTACCTGAGAAAAGTAACGTAAACGTAATGCCGTCAACCTCAAAGCTGTGAGTGTCTGCAATGCCCACATAAATGGGATGATCAATGAGCTCATCGTAATTTTTTTCAACGAAGTGCCACCGAGACGGGCTTGCACTTTCACAACGAGAAGGCATTGACGTATAAGCCTTCCAATTCGAGGTTGCAGAATCGCTGTCGTTAAGCTCAATGTCCACCTCACACGGCACATTCTCGAAGCCGGAAACGTTTAAAAACGCACTGGTTCCATTTATAAACGCATATTGGTCGTTCATAAAAGCAGAGCGAATAGATAAGTCGTTGGCATAAACCGAGTAAACGACCGTACATGGTTTTCCATCTGTGTCTACACGCCAAGTTTGTTTATCGAGCTTAGTTACCGAAAGGCTATAAACGCTTCTATCGCCAACATTTTCAGTACTATGACCTTCAGAAGTGTTTGCAGTTAGCTCGATAATGCTTTTGGCAAAATCGCGCACCATGTAGCTTCCCGGGATCCAGCTTGGAAGGCTAAGCTCAATTGATGAGCCAGAATGCTCAGGTATTTGCAGCGCGACAGTAAATTGATGGGCACGCCAATTGGAAATAGTTAACGTATAGCGAAGAGCAGAGGTCATAAACGTCCGAAAAGATAAGCAAAACTATCCCTCAACTATATCAACCTATTGAGTTAATCCCAATAGATTGCCTGCTACTAAGAGGCAATTTTTACGTTTATTGAACATGGTTTTCAATCGTAGTATTGATAAGTTTTTGTTTGATGCGTACATTGAGTTAAATGACATTAAATCCAGCAATAACAAATACAAATGGCTGAAAAAATACAAAGCAATTTACTAAGCGAAGATAATTTGGAATCGTTGCGTACGCTGGTACCCGGCGATACAGTAGATTTACAAATTGCTATGCCTGCAGCGCCAAAGCGTGTGAAGACTGACTACATAGGCATGCTTATTGATGAATGTTTGCTTTTTCATATTCCAACATCGGCGAAGTGGATTACCGTTAGGGATGCTCTGACTGTTGGCAACAATATCGTGGTGCGTTCTGTGCTTGAGGGTGACACTGGCCAGGTTATTGCGTTTAAAGTGAAAGTACTCAAATTGCTTTCAAAGCCATCAGGCTTACTTATTACAACCTTCCCAAAACGTATTGAAAGTATAGGGCTTCGCGCTGTAAAGCGTGCTCAACTTGGCGTTTCAGTAACGTTAGAAGCTGACGTTTATCCCAGTGACGAAAACGTAACGGGGATCATCATAGATTTAAGTGAAAAAGGGTGCAAAGTAGCGTTACAGGTCAAGCCAAATTGGCCGGTAATGCTCGATGAAGCTGAGGTTAAGCTAAACTATTCGTTGGACGGTAAAGAAGTAGCGCTTACTGCAAAAGTTAAAAATCATAAGCTTGATAGTGATGTGGTTTATTATGGGCTCGCCTTTACCTGTGAAGAAAAATTGATAAAAACGCTGTTGTCCCGACACACATTGTTAACGTAGGAAAACAATAGTTGGGTGCTCTTTAGATAATAACCAAAATAACAGGCTAAGGGGATCTACATGAGAAGTATTGAGCGACTTTTAATGCAGTACGGTGAAAGCCACCAAAACAAGACCAACGTTATCATCCACGCTATTGCCGTACCCAGCATCTATTTCGTAACGATAGGTTTGCTGTGGAGTTTGCCGGTACCTAAAATCATAGCGCAGTTCGATATAACGTGGGCGCATATCATAGCGGTTCCCGTATTGTATTATTATTTTATGTTGTCTGGTCCGATTGGGGCTGCAATGACCCTCTTAACTATACTGTGTTTCGGTGCAGTTAATACCCTAGACCACTTCAGTATCTCAGTATGGTTATTTTCTCTTGTACTGTTTGTCGTTATGTGGATTTTGCAGTTTATTGGCCATCATATCGAGGGCAAAAAGCCTTCGTTTTTTGACGATTTGCGCTTCTTGCTGGTTGGCCCAGCCTGGTGGTGGGTGCACTGGCTGAAAAGAATGAATATCAGTTACTGAGCTTAATCAACGAATTGATATAGCCAAAACATGTCTAATTTCAAGATTTTGCCCTGCGACAAGAAGCATAAGGGGCACGACCAAGGCGCTTGGGTCGTGGCAAGGCTTGCGTATAATCTTCATATAAGTTTTTAAATTGGTAATATTGTGAGTCGCTTTCAGCGTGTAATAGAAAGTAATGAACGTTTATTTTGGACATTGCACAGTGCAGGCTGGGCAGGGTTCGCAATAATTTATTACATCGGATCTTTTCTCCATGATGTTAGACCCATTTGGGTTTTCATCATCATGCTTAATGCCTATGCAGGATGGTTGCTAACCATTCCGCTTCGCTACATCTATCGATGGGCAAGAAAGCAATCACCGCTCAACATGATCATCATAGTGATTGTGTCGTGCTACTTAATTGCTTTGCTATGGGCCGTGGTAAAAAACATTAACTACTGGGAAATCTACAAGCACGGATATCGCCCAGACGAATGGTATATGTATTTTACCAACACTATTAACTCGCTAATAATGGTGGGGTGTTGGAGTGGTGTGTACTTTGGCATCAAGAACTTCCAAATGCTTCAAAAAGAGAAGCAGAACGCGCTAAAGGCGAGTACCATGGCGCACCAAGCTCACATAAAGATGTTGCGCTATCAGCTCAACCCACATTTTCTCTTCAATACGCTTAACGCTATCTCAACCCTTATTCTTTTAAAAGAGAACGACACAGCAGAAGCGATGGTGTCGCGTTTGAGTGACTTTCTACGTTATTCATTAGACAACGACCCGATAAAGCGAGTACCGCTAGGTCAGGAAATAAAGGCATTACGACTCTATCTAGAGATAGAGAAGGTACGTTTTGACGATCGTCTAGAAGTGCTATGGGACATCGATGAAGGGTGTGAAAGTGCACTTGTGCCGAGCATGATCTTGCAGCCCATTATTGAAAACTCAATAAAGCACGCCATATCTAAGATGGAAAATGGTGGTCGTATAGCGATTACGGCACGTACATTTGGCAATGATTTGTTAATGGATGTTGCCGATAACGGCCCTGGTGCAGATATCAAAGACGGAACACTTAGTCGAGAAAACGGCGTAGGCCTAGCCAATATAAAAGAGCGTTTGCAATCCCTCTATCAGCGTAATTTTGCATTCTCTATAGAACACAATCAGCCTTCAGGCGTGCGAGTTAGAATACGCATTCCCTATGAAGTTAAGGACGTATAACATGACAAAGCAAGTGATTAAAACCATTGTAGTGGACGACGAACCTTTAGCACGCAAGGGCCTTCGTGCCAGGTTAGAGCGTCATGATGATGTGCAGGTGCTTGCAGAGTGTCAGAACGGCCTAGAGGCTGTAAGTAGCATTTCTCAACATCGTCCAGATTTGGTGTTTTTAGATATTCAAATGCCCGGTTTAAACGGCTTTCAGGTTATTCATAAGTTGCGCGAACTGAAACAGCCCATTCCCATGATCGTTTTCGTAACTGCTTATGACAGCTACGCAATAAAAGCGTTTGACGTGCATGCTTTAGATTATCTGTTAAAACCAGCAGACGACGAGCGCTTAGGTGCGGCGTTAAACAAAGTACGTGAATATTACTCAACTCAGCATCAAGATGAGCAGTCACAAAAATTGGTAAGCCTTGTTGCTGAACTTACTGGCGATGATTGCGAAGAGATTTTACGCAAGTTAGCTAATGGTGAGCCGGTTGAAACCAATCCATACCCAGATGTATTGGCTATTAAAGATGGCTCAGAAGTAACGCGCGTAAACGTTCAAGACATTCAATGGATTGATGCTGCAGGTGATTATATGTGCGTTCACGCACTGGATGGCATGCATATAATGCGCAAAACCATGAAAGAACTTGAGCAGGAACTCAACCCACAGTTCTTTGTTCGAGTGCACCGTTCAGCTATTGCTAATATCCGTTTTGTTAAAAAGTTAGTGAGCCATATTAGTGGCGAATATCATTTAATACTTCAAAATGATACAGAACTTAAAGTGAGTCGCAGTCATCGTGATAAAGTGAAAGCGGCAATGAAGATGTAAAGAAGCTTGAGCATTAAGTACTAAAAGGCGGTGTTTTATTATAAAGCACCGCCTTTTTTGTTTTTACAATCTATAAAAGTTTCAAGTTAAACAGCGTCTGAACCATCTTACTTAGTCGCAGCTGTATCTTTCGTTCATTAGGGTACGCATAGCGTCAACCCGGGCTTGATTGAGGGGTTTTGTTTCTTCCCAAGTTTTGGGTAGAGGTACGGTAATAGGGCGCTGATTAACTTCACCAACCATTATGTTGGTGACGTCGCTTCCTACTAAGCTTATGGCGAATTCGCCAAGAGTAGTGGCGAGCAGTCGGTCCTGTGCTACCGGCGAGCCGCCACGTTGGACATGTCCCAAGGTTACTGGCCTAACGTCGTTGATATTGTGATACTGCAAAGCTTCGGTTAATCCTGTTAAGCCATTAGGCCAAACGTTTTCAGCTACTACAACAATAAAACTGACGGGTCCTTTCAAAGCACGCTGCGCTTTTATCTGGTTTACGATCTTTTTGATTTCAGTCTCAGCGGATTCAAAAAACTCAGGAACAACCACATAGTCAGCAGCCGCGGAAAGGGCACCATTTAATGCTAAAAAGCCAGCATTGCGACCCATTACTTCTACAAGGAAAATACGTTCGAACGCATCAGCTGTATCACGAACTTTATCGATAGAACTCATGGCGGTATCTATTGCGGTAAAGTAGCCTATAGTGGCATCAGTGCCCGCTATATCGTTATCAATTGTTCCAGGAATACCAAGAATCTGGCCATCCCATAGTTCGCTCAACTTTGCTGCGCCGCGAAAAGATCCGTCACCACCGATTACAATAAGTGTGTCGATCTCGGCCTGTCTCAAGTTATCAGCCGCTTTGATAAGCCCTTCACGATTTTTAAATTCTTTACACCTTGCGCTGTGTAGTATGGTGCCGCCTTGCTGGATAAGATTGTGCGTTGAATCAAGAGATAGAGGAATAAACTCTTGCTGTAGTAATCCGTTGTAGCCGTGCTTGTAGCCAAGTAAGGTAAAATTAGCTTTCTGACACGCAATAATTGCGGCACGTATACATGCATTCATACCTGGGGCGTCGCCACCAGAGGTTAAAATTGCGACACGTTTTGACACATTAAAGTCCTTCTTTTTACAGGCAATGCCATTAAAGTAGAGTAAAGGCTGTGCAACGTAAAGTTCTCTATTGCGGATATTTATTGCGTAATATCAAAGTAAAATTCAATTTTTCAGTACACAGCAATAAGCGTTTTTGCTTGTCACGACGTAACTAACGTAAAAAAAGGAAATACTATGCGTTCATTGTTGGTTGTTGTCTTTATTATTTTTCTTACTTCATGCAGTTCTAAGTTGGCTTATAACAACCTGGATTGGTGGGTGTATTGGTACATGGACGATTACATCGAGCTTAAAGGTGAGCAAGAGGAGAAGTTTGATGCGCATTTACAAAATTGGTTGAGCTGGCACAAGAAGAGTGAACTTACTCGTTATAAAGCGCAATTAGAGGATATAAAAAAGCAGATTCAGAATGACACCCTTAATTCGAGTATTGTTTATAACAACCTTGAGCTAGCTAGATCGCATTGGGAGCGCGTACGAGACGAGGTCAGTCCTGAATTAGCGGCTATTGCTAAAACACTCGATGATGAACAAGTTGTCACCCTATTTGCGGCATTAGAAAAAGACAATAAAGAAGAAGAGGAAGAGCGACAAGAGGCGCTGGAAAAGTCTGAAGCAGAGAGACTTAAAGATAGAATTGAGCGAATACAAGAAACAATAAGTGAGCGTATTGGAGATCTAAGTAAAGAGCAAAAACAAATTGTTAGCACCTACGCACAACAATTTATTTCTACAGGTGACGCTTGGATAACGTATCGCAGAAACATTCAAAATGCGGCAAGAAAGCTATTCGTTTCGCGCAAGCAAAACGAAAGGTTTGAGCAAGAATTGGTGTCGCTAATGCAAAATCCGGATAATTATAAAAGCGATGTGTACAAGCAAAGTAGTGCTCATAATATGACTGTGACAGCAACGCTACTGGCCGAGATATTTTCAACTCTTTCAGAGAAACAGCGTCAAACACTGATTGAAAACGTGGATGAGCTAATCGAAACGGTTGATAATTTTATGGATTAATTAGTAATACTCTGGCTCAGTACACATTCAGCTCGGTCGATACAGTACTGGTCTTCTCGTAATACAAGAAGAAAACTCCGACTTATGGTGGTAGCACTCAGTACTAAATAAGGTATTAAGTTATAATTCTTTCCAATCGATTTTAAGAACTTTACCTTCTTCGTTAGCAACGAAAAGGGGAAGTTCGGTGAGCCTGTAACAGATTCTGTGTAACTGCCATTAGTTAATATGCTTT
>TARA_B100000963_G_scaffold158208_2_pt1 | contig 12977 bp, 14 predicted proteins | sample TARA_B100000963 | Tara Oceans TARA_B100000963 (sample SAMEA2622097) | marine metagenome | biome: marine biome (ENVO:00000447); feature: surface water layer (ENVO:00002042); material: "saline water (ENVO:00002010), including plankton (ENVO:xxxxxxxx)" | depth 5 m | reverse complement strand
AATTCAGGTGAAGTTGGAAATATCGGACTTGAACACTTGAAGCAAATCAGATCTAAAACTATCGGAAAATGGGATTCATTAGGATTCTTAGATGGTTTAAAAGGTCACGTAAAAGAGAACATTGCTCAGTTATACGAAAACCAAGCTTCTTCATTATTAAACGAAGCTACAGATGCTAATTCATCTGGTTCTTTCGAAACAGTAGTATTCCCTATCGTAAGAAGGGTATTCTCAAAATTATTGGCTAACGATATCGTATCGGTACAAGCGATGAACATGCCAATCGGAAAATTATTTTATTTCGTACCAAAAACATCTGGAAGAAACCACGCACCATTAAATGGTAACGATACAAGCGGTTCTTTACCAGAATGTGTATTTAGTGCATGTGGAGATACTGCAAAATCAGAGTTCTTAGAAAAATCATTATATGATGTATTCTATAACGATGGTATGTTTGACGCATCTAAAGGTACTGCAGTTGAAGTTCCTTACGCTGAAACTACTGGTGTAATAGTAAGTGCTAACGGTCAAACTGTTAATACTACATACGCTAATCAACCAGTTGCTGCTGATGGATCAATCAGAAGTCTTACAATGTGTGTATCAGGATTTACAACTGATGGTGCTGGAAGATTAACTGGTCCTGACGGAAACGAAATGGATACTGAATCTTTCTTAGCTTCATTAACAGTTATTGCTGATGAAGACATAAAAACTGCTGATGATGAGGTAATTGTCGCTAAAGGTGATTCTGTACCATTTAACTTAACTGCACAAAAATACGGTAGAGGTATCGTTGATTATGGTAACATTTGTACTCCTGATGGATGTTTAATGATTACTGTTGATTTAACTACACCTAACTGTGTTGAATGTAGCGGAAGTTCATTTGATGGTTACATCGGAGCGGTTGCTGATTCAACGACTACTGATATAAAATTCTCTGCGGCTTGGATGAGATACGAATCTTTAGAATTCGCAACTGAGATGGGTGAAGTTTCTTTCGAACTTGACGAAGTAGTTGTTTCTGTAACGGAAAGAAAATTAAGAGCAACTTGGTCTCCTGAACTAGCACAAGATGTTAGTGCATTCCATAACATTGATGCTGAAGCTGAATTAACGGCTTTATTATCTGAGCAAGTAGCTGCTGAAATCGATAGGGAAATCCTTAGAGATTTAAGAAAAGGTTCAGCTTGGACATTAAGATGGGATTATAACGGATGGAAAAGAGCTGCTTCAGGTGGTGGATTCAACGCTTATACACAAAAAGAGTGGAATCAAACGTTAATTACTAAAATTAACCAACTATCTGCACAAATTCATAAATCAACTCTAAGAGGTGGTGCTAACTTTATCGTAGTTTCTTCTGAAGCTTCAGCGATATTTGATGACTTAGAATACTTCCACGTATCTAACGCAGCACCTGAGCAAGATCAGTACAATATGGGTATTGAGAAGATTGGATCATTAGGAGGAAGATATACTGTATATAGAGATCCTTATGCACCAGCTAACTCAATTATTGTTGGACACAAAGGGAAATCATTATTGGATACTGGGTACATTTATGCACCTTACGTACCATTACAATTGACTCCTACGTTACAAAACCCATTCAACTTTGCACCAACTAAGGGTATCATGACTAGATACGCTAAGAAAATGGTTAATAACCGTTTCTACGCAACGTTGACAATTGATGGAGTTGTAACATTTGATACTAACTTATTAAGATAATAATTAGTTATACAATTCAATTATTAAAAGGGTGGAATTATTTCTACCCTTTTTTTTTGTTTTAAAAGATATTTATTAGTATATTAGCACTGTATGAAAATCAAAAAGAAAAACATAGTATTAGAATCACTTTTAATTGATACAATTGGTGAATTTACACCACAAGAAAAGAAAATATTATCAGTATTACACAATAAATTTGGTATGGGATCTGGTAAAATAGAAAAATCTTGGAATTTTGATAAGTGGGCAGCTGCAGCATTTTTAATTGAGGAGTTTGAGTTACCGTATGATATATCACATGATTTAGCGTCTACGTACTTTTGGAATGGTGAAAAACTCTTTAAGGAGTTTGAACCACTTAGGAAAAAAAATAATAGAAGTGATTTATTTATGAATCACGCATTTAGAGATATACTAGACGACTACATTGAGTCGAAGAAAAATGAAGATAATAATTTTTATCTAACAAAACCCGTAGAATATAACGTTAAAACTCAAAATGAAAATGAAGTACTTCCCGGTATAATATATCAAAGTTTCCCACCAAGAAGTTATAGGGAGTTGGAGGAATCTAGAAAAGAAGCAAATGAAGTAAAATTATCTGTAAGACCTATGGTTTGGTCTACTTATAATGGTGTTATGTTATATATCCTACCTACTCAAGAAAATATTATAGAACCAAAGGATATAGAGACTACTAGTTGGGATACGATGCGTAATATGGGCCTAACTGTATCAATACGATTAGATTACTATAAAGATGAAGATGAAAAATCTCAAAATTATCTTCAAGGTAAATGTGAATATAAATTTGGACATGAGTATAAAGATGAGGGTATAATATGGAGTGAGGACATAAAATTACCCGAAGTTTTATCTAAGGAAAGTGTTATTGAATTTATAGATATGTTACTAGAAAGATTACGTTCTACACTTAATGGAATGACGTTTATTTACGGTAAAGGTGTAAAAGAGAATTAAAATGACTTAAATCCTGTCTTATATGTATATACATATAAGACTGTTAAAAACCCCCTAAAATCGATTAAAATTAGTGTAAATCATCTATCTGATTCACAATATCAAACATCATTTGGTTAGTGTATGTTTTAACTTCTTGATTTGATGTTAATTTAATATCAATATAATACTTATTAGGTATCATCCAAGATGTATCAATTAAAAAGTAATTTTTAAGATATGCCATATTTACGTCTTGCCAATCAATAACATTTACTTGTGTGTTACCTTCTCTAACCCATAGTCTATATTGTAAATTATCTATCACTTCACTTTCGTTTATAGTGTAAGGTATTCTAGCGGATACCATAACTTTTCTTATATCGCCCCTTTTAATTTTTTCATCTCTTCTAATACCACTAATTGACATTGTATAATCTACAGGTAATGATTCGTTAGTACCTATTCTATAATAGTCTTTATCTGACTTTACTTCAAAGTCTAATTCTATATCATTTAAATGAATACCATCTATTTTTATATCTCCCCAATTATCAAAATATATTACACCGTCTTCTGCGGTAGATGGTATAAATACATTTGCATAATAAACTCCTTCTGTTGATTGGTGTATTTGATTACTGGTGAATGATGTGTATACGACTCCATTATTATCCAAAATAGACAAACTAGGTTTGTTGTCTAAGTTTTTAGGTTCACCATTAACGTTACTATAAAGATAAAGTCTATTAGTTCTGTTTTTGTAGAAGTTTTTTCTATCATCTTTTATTGCATCATTATAAATAGTTTCTAAGTATGGTTCATAATATGTTTGTGTATGTCTAGTAAAAAAACCTACATATTGTGCAGGAACAGTAATTAAATTTTCTAATTCGTAATCAAAAGAAATACCATAACCAAAGTTAGTTAACCCACTAATTATAATATTATTTATTTCATCGGTGATATCCATCTCAATGTTTTCATTACCTTTATCAAAATGTTGTGACACAATAGTATCACCAGTAACACCACTATATACACCATATTCTAACCATTCAGAGCCAGTGGTAGCGTTATACCAGTTACTAGCACTTTCTACAAAAGTAATATTATTATTACTCCCTTGTTGAATTTCAAATTTTTGATAATCTAAACCTGTACCTTCATCCCAAAATTGATTTATTCTAAATAAATTCAAATCAAAGGATGACGTTCTTTGTTTACCATCTAATAATTTTTGTGCTTGTAAGTTTTCATCGAAGGTAGAACTATTACACATTTTTAATGTATGTTTGACTTTTGATAAGTCACCTAATTTACCTTCATTATATTTAGTTTTTAAATCTTCAATATCAAAATATAATAAATGTCTACTATGATCAGGTTTTGTATTATTACCACCATAGAATAATTCTGCAATTCTACTTCTGCCCGTATTAACTTCACTATTATATACAATAGTATTGTTTTTCTCTATGTATGTTCTTATTACCATTTCTTTTTATTAATAAATATCTTAATTACTGTTAATGTTTTTATTTAGTATACTATCTAAATCAAATCTTAATACATCCAATTTAATTTGTGATGGATCTGAAGGCATACCATGATAAGCGTGTACATGTAAATTTACATAACTCCTAATTAATTCTAAAAATTCTACTAATTTATCTCCATAAACTAAAGGGTGAGCATTACTATTTATTTCTTTTTGTTCATCGTCTGTAATTAAACCTTTTGGATCAGTTAAATTAAATGTATGTTTACCATTATGACTTATTAAATTTATTTTATTTGCAACTACATTTACCACACTTGTTTTACTATCGTTATTTGCAATAAATTTATTAACTGTAACTACTTTACTAGATTTAACAGGATTAATTGAAAATATTGCGACATTGTTTGAAGCATTAGGAAATTTATTTAACAAATCTGAAGCATTACACCTAATAATCCATTTATTTCCTCTATTAGTTTTAATAAATGTTTCTGCCGCTAATATTGCAGAGTCTCTAGATAAAGAACCTAAAAATTCTTGATTAAAATTATTTTTTTCTTTACCTGTTTTAATATTTCTAACTTTTATATCTAATATTGTTTTAGTGATATCTGATCCTCTAAAAGATTCGCTAGGTAAGTCATTGGATAATGGAGTATTTCCATTATATGTTATCATTTCTACAATAATAGATGTTTCTGGTTTTGGATCTACATAATTAACAACTTCTTTTGTTTCAGTAGTTCTTTTTAATTTTTCACCACCATATTTTAATTGTATATAACCAATGTCTTCGCTATTAAATTTATTATTTGCTCCTTCTATAAATTTACCAGTTCTTAACCATATTTGTCTATCTTTTTGTATTATATCAGTATTATATCTACCTTGTAAAACAATATCATTTTCACCACCACCGTATGCTCCCTCTTCTAAATTTGGATCTCTTAGTCGAGTGTATCCATCAGGTAATATAGAATTTGATTCATCTGCTGGTTCACCAGATAATTTAGTAGGTTGGCTAATTAAAGGACCAATCCAAAACCTTTTAGATTTAAATGCACCATCAGGTGAAGTAGATTTATGTTCCGATTGGAATATAAACACCATTTCACCTACTTTAGGTATAACATTAACAAATTTAGGTAATAATGGAATACATTCTATTAAATTTTGTGTTGATTCTTTAGAGTCAGTTCCTGTAATTCTAACCTTAATTAAACCAGCTTTGTTTGAATCGCTATTATCAACAACTTTACCTGTTTTTAATATTGGTATTATACCACTATTTATACTATCACTATAATAATCGTTTTTTGACATTTATAATCCTTTATATCTTTTTATAATTTCTACATTACCATCATGATATTCTTTTTCTATATCTGAAAGTTTATTTAGTAATTTATCTATTTGTCTTTTAATAGACTTATGTTCATTACTAAGAACAATTAGTTCTTCCTTAATTTTACTTGATGGTAAATTACTCCATTTTATGTCTTTTATTTTTTCCATATTAACTTATTACACCAAATCCTGATGCTGGTGCAGTTGTTATTCCATTTACTATTATTGGACCACCAGCATTACCACCAGATGCGGTAACGTTAGTTCCAGGTGGTATCGCAATTTGTACTCTAGCATCCCTTATTAATGCCTCAATTAAAACTTGTGCCCTAATAGTTTCCATCATTAAATCTAAATTATCGGCACCACTAGGTAGTGGACCAATAGAAATACCCGCATCCTTTTTTCTTTTTATTATTTCACTAGCAATATCAATTGCACTAAGTCCAGGTTTTAAAGGTCCACCTGCTAAAACTACCGGTACTGGTAATGGTTTATTAGGTATTGGGGGACTAATAAATCCCTTTAAAATTTTCATAATTGTTTTTATTGCTCCCATTTCCGCTGCCATAATTCATATTTTTTTTTAATCACAAAAACGTCCTCTCTTACCTTTTTGCAAATTTACGTTATTTAATGAGTTAAGATTCAACCTATCAGTAAATCCTTGTGCATCACCAACAATGTCACCAGCTTTACCTAATAATTGATTAACTTCATCTAAAGCATCCACTAACCCACTAGGTAATAAACTTTCTAAAGATAATCTAAAATTAATACCTTTTTCTTTCAATTTTTTCGCAATATAACATAAAACTATTTGTTTTAAAGCGTTAATTGCCATAGGTAGAAGAAACTCATATATTATTTTTCGTATTATTTCTCTTAATATTTCTTCCAAAATACATTGTAAATTCTTTAAAAAACCTTTTATACCTTCTTCATTAGGTAATGATTTTTTATTAACTAAATAAAACATTGTATTGAATAACATTAAATTTTTAGGTGATAATACTAATTTAGTTAAAGCTATTTGTAGTGATTTTACAAAATTATACCAAAACTCTCCGTCTGCCGCTTTTTTTTCTATGTCACTTATTTTTTCAGACGCTTGTTCTTGTAAGTCTTCCATTGCACCTGTCAATAATTTAATTTTTTCACTTATAACATTACCTGTATTCTTTAATTCATCATTCAATGTTTTTAATGTATTTATTGATACATCACTAGTTTGTTTTCTACAACACGTTTGGAATCGTATTCCACCATTTTTAATATCATTTACTTTAGATTTAATATTTGTTATTTGTTCTGGTGTAAACGTATAAAAACTATCGTCTATAATAACTTCAGGATCATTTAACCCTACATTAACATAATCAGTTATTGCTTCCTCAAATTCCACTTGTTTTATAAGACATTGATCAGATAAGTCTACTTCTTTTGTTAATGTACCAAAAATCAAGTTTATAACGTTAGGTATTACTTTATCAGCATCAAATAAAGGGGTTAAACTATTAATATAATCATTAATAAAAGTTATAACTGTTTTATTTTGGAAGGATGGATGTATTTGCATTTTAATGACTTCAGGTTTCGCGTTAGTAGTCTGTGGTACACCACCCTCAGTAAATGCAGTACTATCGTCTTCTAAGTAAGTAAAATACGCAATTTCTTGTCCTGTCACAGGATCTTTCCATAATGGAGGTGTTTGACTTGTATTATTGTCTTGTATTACATCCCATAAAAATACATTTAGATCATTAGTTGAATTTCCATCATATCTTAACTTACCCACATCACTGTTAGGGTTCACCCCAAATAAACATTCTAAATCTATCTTAGAAACTTCTATATTAATACCAGGACCACTACCATATAATAACCAATCAGGCATTAAAGGGGAAATTTTACATGCATAACATTCTTTTAACCCTAACTTAATATTCAATGAAAGATTTTTTTCTAAGGGTCTAGTTTGCTCCACTAACCAATCTATAAGTTGCATTCTCATCTGATCGAAGTTTATACTATTTAATAAACTTATAACATCCATTAACAACTCTACTACTGCTTGTTTTGGATTTATAGATGGGATAGAAGGTAAAGATAAATCAATACTAGGTAAATTATTACAAGTTATTTTTTTTAATTGTATTAGTTCTAAAATATTTTGTTTTAATTCAGAAATTAAATCATCAGGTTTACATACGGTATTTTTTAAATTTAAACTCATATTAATCTAAATTATAATCAGTATTAGATTTAGATTTTTTTTCATTAAACAACTCTCTTAATAAACTTTTATCTGAATCGGTAAAGTTGTTATTATCGTTACTAGATTTTTGATCTGACTTATCATCATTACCTACTATTTGTGTTTGTAATTTTGCTAACGCTAACTTTCTATCAATAGTTGCCTCAATAATTTTTAATGTATCATTATTGACTTTACCGATTAATGATTCATCATTTACATCTTCTATCTCTGCCCTATTTTTACGTTCATTTAATTCTTTACGAGCACTATTCATTACGTTCACACAATCATTATATATTTCTTGCATAAATTCTTGTAAACTATCTTTATCTAAATTTATTTTAGTTTTTTTTGGTCTACCCATTTTAATAATGTTTTATATTATATAAATACTATTAAAGGTATTTTTTTAAAGTAACCCTTTATCTATTTTAAAATTCTTAATGGCAACATATATTTTTTTATATCTCCTCATAGATACTCTAATATCTTTTGTAGTTAATCCAGAAATTTCTCTGATATAAGAAAGTATTAAGTTTTTATTGTATTTGTTACCACTTTCTACTTGTTCAAAAATAGTCTCCCAATTATCTAAAACCATAATTAAAGCATTACCAACTAACTTCTCATTTTCTGAAATTTTACCATGTTCTATTTCTGCTTTTATATTTGATGATACTTCTTTGATAAATTCTTCTAAAGGAGTCTTGTCTACATCTTCTAAATTATATTGATAGTCGTCCATTTCTTCCACTGATTTATACACATCATCATAACAAAGATCAGATTTCATTCTTTTATCTGCCTTTAATAATTGACCTAATAGATAATTTTTACAAATAGTACCAAAGTAAGAGTAAGCTTTTTTACCTTCTTCAGGTCTAAACTTTTCCATTTTAGTAGCTAAAAAAGATAAAGTATCGGTATGTATGTCTTCAAAAGTGTCTGATTTACGATATAACTTATAACGTCTAATTATAGACTCAATCATTTTATTTAAAGGAGCCCTTAAAAAATTATTATAAATTCTATTTCGTTCGTGATAGTCATCAGAATTTAAGAAAGTAATTACTGCTTCCTCTTGTTCCGGTCCAAAATACAAGTTAGTTGTTCTTTTACGACCTCTTTTTTTAGGTTCTTCAGACATTTAAACGCTTTCTAACTCATATGTTATTTCTCTATCTTCAGTAAAAAAATATTCTTTTTTTGCTTTATTAACCCAAAATTTACTTTCCATTACATCAATAGTATTTTTATATTCAACAAATAAAGAACCTTCTCTATTATTTAAATGTTTATAACCTAGTTTAGGTATAACCATTACTGGTATATCTTGATATGTCAACCTTAATAAAAATTCATATGTAAAAGTTAATTTCATATTGGTTTTTAACCCACCAGATTCTTCGTAAACTGATTTTTTAACTACCATCCCATCGAAATTAAAATTCTGCATTTTAATCAAAGTTTCGTTATCTAATAATCCCATTTCTGAAGAAACCCCTTTAACCCAAACGTTTTCGTTTGTAAATGATAGAAAATTACCTTTTTCATCACTTTCAAAAACTATTGGTAAAAATGCACCTACTTCAGGAAATGCGTTGATGTATGTATTTGCAGAATTCAACCATATCTTAGATAATTCATCGTCATACTCTAAAAAAGTAAAATACTCAGTTTCTACATTAGTCACACCAAAATTTAACTGGCTCTGAAATGAAGTATCTTTACTTTTATTTTCAATAACTTTTATTGTTATTTCATTATTTGGGTTTGGGTTAAAAATTTCACCGAAATCAAATTCTTCTAAAAATGTTTTTAATTTTTTATTTTTTGATCTCACAATTAAAATTTGTGAAGGTTTTAATATTTGTTCCTTTAAACTCAGTAATGCGTTTTTTAAATATTTACCTAAATTTTCTTGTACCTCATGAATAGGTATAATTACTGTAATATTATTTGTCATCATTAATTATTTTTTTATATTATTGGGCTACTTCTTCAGTAACTTTATTATTTTCCCTTTCAATTATAGTATTTAACTCATTAAGTCTTCTATCAAAAATACCTTCATATACATCAGTGAGAATACTTTTACTTTCTTCTTCACTATATTGTAATTGCATTTCATCCATTTTTTCAGTAAGATTTTTTGGGATAGAATCTTCAATATATAAACCTACCATTGTTGCGATTAAATCAGGAATAGAATTTAAATTAGCAGTCCATACACCGTTATCATTTAAATTAAGATTACCATTTTTATCTAGTTTACCCATCCATTCAGGAACCATTCTAGGAATTTTACCTATAACAGGTGTATTACTTTTCATACATTCTATAGGAAACGTACCAAAACTAGATAATTCATCAACCCATACACCTAAAAATGACTTACCTAAGACTTTAGCAAATTCTTTTCTAGACATTCCTGACATATCTCTAAATGTCACAAATCTGTAATGTGGGTATTTTTGAAAAAATACTTTAACTATTTTTAAAAGTTCTCTATTATCTCTACTACTAATACTAATAGTAGGTATTTTAGGTTTATCACTATTTTTAAAATAATTAGGTATCCCTACTGGTATTATTTCAGTATTTAAATTTCTAAAAATACTGTTTATATGTTCTTTTAATGTATTAGATGTCGTAATAACTTCATTTATACCAAAACTTTCCCAACTTTCACCTATCTCTAACATCTCAAAAACATATTCATAAGATTGTAAAAATATTACTCTTTTACAAGGAAACTTAATTGTTTGTTTCATTATAGTTGCAAATGCTTCAGGTATAATTACAAAATCTTCTGGCCCAACCTTTAATTTCTGTGATTCTATAGAAACATGTGGTATATTACCATATTCTTCTCCTAACCAATCTGTAACACCCATACCTTCCTCATTACCATTTAAACGGTAATCATTTTTATCATGTAAAATATTAGCATTATAACCTAAATCTATTAGTGTTTTGGCGTGTTCATATATATTTGCAACACCTGCAGTTGGGTTACCTTTGGTGTCAATAGTGAAAAAATAAATACCGAAGTCTTTATTTTTAATTTTCTCAATTGAATTTTTCAAATTTTTAACTTTTTCTTCCATTTCTTTTTTTTTAAAGTTCTTTTATAATTCCTTTCATTAAAAGGGTGTTGAAGGATAATTTAAATGGGATTGGTAATTCGTTTAATGCCATCATCCCCATTTTATTATCTAATATTATATCATTAGGTGTTAATATAGTACCAATTAAATCTCTATACATCTCATATTTAGTCACATCAATTTTTAATGTTGCTAAATCATTTATTTCACTAGATTCACTATCCACTATTTTTTTATCATTTTCATATTGTACTTCACTTGCTAATTTATCAATATCAAAATAGTATTCTTTACCACCAATTTCTAATAATATATTATTCATGTTTTTTTTTTATTAATTTAAAGTATTATTATTATAAGTAAATATTATTTTTTTAAACATCTTCAAATTCTATAGTTTCTGTATTTAATATTTTACTTAATGTATTTTTATCTTCTAACAGTTCTTTTAAATCTACAATAGTATAATCTGAATTACAGTTTTTATTATATGTGTTAATTACTTTAATTGATGTCTTTTCTAATGGTTTAGATAATAATGTTTCTGGAGAGGCAGTGATTAGTACGTCTATATGATCCCATTTATCTTTGTAGTCTCTCACAAATTTTATTGTATTAACTTTACACGATAATTTAGATAAAAAGAATAAAGTTGCTGGTTTACTATTATTTAATTCCTTACTAATAATAATAGGGGTGTGACCCATATCTTCTATTAAATTATGTAATTGATTTAGATGTTCTACAGAATTTAATTTTACCTCACCGGCATGTCCAAATATTTCTAATGAAGCATCTACATACATAAATTTATTTAACTCATTAGTTTCTCCGCTAAATTTAAAATATTTTAATAAATCTAAATCTTTAATATCCCTTTCTATTACCATATTTTCTCCTGTTTCTTCATCTATAACAGGATAATATTTATCATAAACTAATTCAAATTTTGTTATAAAATCTCTTATAACACCATCTATTGTAATTCCTATTTTCATTTTTTTATTTTTTTAACCCCAAAATCTGATTTATACCATATTCTTTCATGTAAATAATATAATATCATCTTAGTAAAAAGTTCAAATCCACCCACAGTCAAACCTATTGTTACATCACCACTAATAACCCAACCCAAAAGTATGGTGTCTATAGTCCCTACAATTCGCCATGTAAATGTTTTTAATATATGTCTTTTACGACTTAATTGTGGTTTCATATAAGTAGTTTTCTATATCTTCTTGTATTGATTTGTCCACCATTTCTCTCCAATCGTTGTCACCTAAACTTATGGACTCTCTTATTTTGGTTGCAGAAATAAACCCTAAAGATTCTGTTGGTGTGTATTCATTTATTTCATATCCTACTCCTCTTCCATAATTAACACTTTCAATATCAGGAATAATCATAACCTTAACGTCATCACCTTTTGATTTATGATACTTTTCAATCATCCTAACAGTTTGTTCTGTGGTAAAAGGGTTTTTTACGTCTGGCTCAATATCTCTAACCATAATTAAAGCTGGAATACCCTCGTTTAATTTTTGTTGAATTAGATTAATGTGTCCATAGTGATACGGTTGGTATCTTCCGATGAATATCGCATATTTTTTGTCTTTGTTTTTAGTGGGTTCACCACCATGATTTTTCTTTTCCCAACTCATAATTTTAAATTTTTAAATAAAATATTTGTGCAACCATCAATTGTAAATTTTTCCGTATTAATCCACAAATGTGGGTTAAGTGGTTCTTCATATGGGGAGTCAATACCTGTAAACATAGGTATTTCTCCAGACCTAGCTTTTTTATATAACCCTTTGGGGTCTCTACTTTCACAAATACCCAAAGGGGCATCAACATATATTTCGAAGAAATTGTCTTCACCAACAATTTCCTTTGCTTTTACCCTTTCTTCCCTAAAAGGAGAAATAAATGCGGTAATAACAATTACACCCGCATCAGATAATAATTTAGCTACTTCAGCTATTCTTCTAATGTTTTCTTTTCTATCATCATCAGAAAAACCTAAGTCTTTATTAAGACCCATTCTAACATT
>TARA_B100000963_G_C22639987_1_pt1 | contig 13004 bp, 28 predicted proteins | sample TARA_B100000963 | Tara Oceans TARA_B100000963 (sample SAMEA2622097) | marine metagenome | biome: marine biome (ENVO:00000447); feature: surface water layer (ENVO:00002042); material: "saline water (ENVO:00002010), including plankton (ENVO:xxxxxxxx)" | depth 5 m | reverse complement strand
TTTTCTTTTTAAGGGAAATTCATTATAACATATTTTACAATTATTCATTAGTTATTCCTATAATACTTGTCAATACCACGCAATTTTCTTATATAGTCAGTACTGCTCATACCAGAAGCTGCAACCTCTTCAGTCCAGTCTTTATACATTTGATAACCTAATTCTGTAAGTTCCTCTTCGACTGGAGGATAAGAAATAGGATCAACAAAACCATCGTCAGGTTTTTTCCAGTTTCCTTTTGTTTTTTCATTTAACTTATATAGTTTTAAAGCTTTAGGTGTATTAGATAATAATTGAGCGTCTAAAACCATTTGAGGTGTTAAATCTAAAATCCATTTATTGTTATCCTTATCTATGAGATGACATTGACAATAAAAATTTTTTCTACCAACTGTTTTTATAAACTTAATGAATGCTTTTTCTTGTTTTTTAAAGCACTTAACTAGACTAATTGCGTTTTTACTTTTAATCTTGTTTGAATGAACCATCTCTGATATTTTATCTAATAGAGTTTGAAACTCTAAAGAGTCAACATGAAAATAAATCCACTTATGTTTAATGCCTAAAAATTTATTTTTAATTTCGTCCTTCATAGTTCCTCCTTGATATATTATAAGGACAAATTAAATTAATTTACACTTCAATCATCCTTTTCTAGTTTAATAGACTTTACTTCAAAACCATACGCTTCTACAAGATATTCTGTAATGTCTTCTTCACAAGCATCTGAGTCTAAGTCTTCTTCTTTTAAAGAAATACTTTTAGGTAATATTGCAACCTTTCTTGCTTCTTCATAGTCACAATCTTCAAATTCAGTATCAGAAAAATCCCAAACTATTTTTTTAATCTTAATCATTTTTTCTCCTTTTTGTTTTTTTATATATAGAAAGAAAATTAATTATTAAAAATTATTTTTAATTCGGTCGATTTGATGTTGAATATACCATTTAGCTTTATTCAAGTCTTCCATTACTAACTTAGGATCTTTTTTGCCAGCACGTGCAATATACTTTATAGCATTTCCAAGTTCAAAATTAAGATCCCAAGCGTTGATTACATCAATAACTTCATGTCCACTATCCTTTAAATAGTGATTAGGATGATCTACGTTTTCTTTTTTTAATTTTTTTGATTTGCCACATTCACACATAATTCCTGCTGTGCAGGATGTACATCTATTAACGCGATTCATTTTCTAATTGTTCTCCTAAGACATCTTCTAAAGTTTGAATTCCGAAGCAATCAAGCTCTTCTGGAGTTATATCGATATCTATCTTTTCTTTTTTGTTTATTTCATTAATTAAAAAATTTCCACATTCTAAATTAAGTTTATGTGGAACGCCTTCTAAGTTTTGAATAAAGTTTTTTTCTATATCTTGATTAGATACGTATACTTTTATATGTTTTTCTAGTTTTGAACCCCAAACTCTAAGATGGAAATTTGTATATCCTTTTGAAGTTGATCCATATCTCATCCAAGCAATGCCCAAACTTTCAAATAGATCAAGCATACCTGATGATAATTCAAACATTTCAGAATTATTATTAACAACTCTACTTTCTATTGTTAACGCATCTTTGATTTGCAGCCATACAGGATTATTATTGTCAACATCAACTTTAGCCCAAGCTCTCCCTCTTCCAGAAAACATAGCTTTAATACTTGCATTATTAGTGTGACTAATGTTAAGAGCACCATTGATAGCTTCATTAAAGATTTCACGTATCATAGTAATCTTAATTTTATGATTTTCTTCTTCTAATTTAGAAACTGCATCCGAAACAGCAGGAAAAATTATTTTTCTAATTGATTGAATGTCCATATAAAGATTCCTTTTATTGTTTTTATTATTATAAACTAACAATATCAAAGTTACACTTGATTATCTTCTTTCCTTCATTATCTCATTAAATTCTTTTCGAGACTGTAAATGTTTGTTCATCATTCTAATAGAAGGTTTCTTAATTATCTTGTCAATTCTTCCACTTCTTTGACCACCGTTTACAAGGCAGTGAAATTCAAAATACTCGTAACCTGTTTCACTATCTTTCCAGATTTCAAATACCTCGCCATATCCAAAATTTTGGTCGGGACCTTTTAATTCTACCCATAACATATCACCAATTTTAATATCATCGATAGAGTATGACATAATCACCAAACCATTTATCAAAAGTTTGTATTAACATTTCATAGCTTGATAACGTCATTTCGTCTTGGATACACTTAATTCTAAATTCTGTCATGTTAAGCTGCTTTCCTAAAAAGCCTGCTAAACCAATTAAACTAAAAGCGTTTCCTTCTGGTCCGTTTAAATCAATCTCGATTTTTTTATTTTTCAATTCATTACGTGACTTAATCATTTTAATATATTGCGCCTAAATTGCTTTCATCTTTTTTACAAAAGTATTGCTGAAATTGTGTTTCACTTACTGCAAATTGCATTCCATCACTAATACGAGTTAGAAATATTTTTACTATTCGTTCAGACTTTTCGACTTTCTGAACTTTAGAATTATTCATAATAAATGCTTCATCTTTTAAGATAGGATGCTTTTCACCTTTGATACGCATTCCTATTTTTGCTGGCATAAAAAAGTTTCCATGATAATCTGTCTTAACAACAGAACCTTGTCCTCTTTTACCCTTAAAATAAACATAGTCACCTTTTCTTACTTCGACCCATTTAGTATACATAAATTTCTCCTATTTGTATTGTAGATAGCTAAAAAGCAAAACGGTTTCTGTTAATATAAAAATAAAGTACACATCATATCTTTTTCTATTATTATGATATGAATGTAAGTAACTAAAAATGATTACAAAAATTGTAATAACAAATAAATCAAACATATATGTAAAAAAGACCACCAAATATAATGTTGTTTATTGCAAAAAATAAAATTGCTTGTTCGTTATTTCTTACACAAAGTGAAGCTATAAATAAAAACAAAACTAAAAACAAAGACATTAAACATTCTCTTCATAAAGATTGTTTAACTTTAAAAATTCATACCACAATTCAAGTTCTCTATCTGTAGGTTTTGTCAATACTGCTTCTTTAATAGTTCTTACTTCTTTTTCAATATTGACTTCAAGATCATCCATTTCTTTGTCTGCATTTTTAATGCGATGTTTTTTAATAACATCTACGGTTTTTGTTTTTCTTTCTTTTGGATCTACTTCTAGTTGAAGTTTTACAGGTGTATTACCCAATAAAGAAAATTCTTTTGCAATATTGTCATTAATTAGTATAGCGCTTTCTGGATGATCAATCTTAGATCCTTTATATCTAACTTCGAACTTAACTAAAGGATTGCTAGAAGTACCCTCAACCTTTGAAAATCTAATCCAATAAAAGCCTTCACGGTCTGTATGCTTTATATAAGACTTAGCATCAACGTTTGATAATAATTTTTCAACATCCTTAGCACCTTCTTGATTCTTAAGCACCTTAACCCAAGAATTACCTCGACCTTTATATCTTTCTTGAATGGACTTTTTAAAAGAATTTTTTGTCATATTTATTCTCCTTATAGTATATTATAAAAATTAATTTATCAATTTACACGAATTATGTAACTTTAGGTTTAAACCATTCTGAAATTCTGTACATTATTTTTTCAAATAAAATTTCTAGTCCTAATACAATTCGCAAAACTAGAGAATGACTTCCTGCAACTACCAGCATTTTTGTTGCTATGTTTTTTTGTATTGACGTCATTTCGCTTGTTGATATTACAATAACTTCTCCTTCATGTGTTACATAAAACAATATCGAACTAAAGTTTTTTATGTTATTTGTAATTTCATTTTCCAAACTTTCAACGTTTAAATCATCCTTTTCTTCATGTTTATCTTCCAATTTAAACCTCAATATTTATATCTACAAAAATCAGCCTGTTCCAGTCTGGTCCAATTACTAACTTTGTTATTTTTCCGTTGTTGGAATTAATATAACTAATAAAATCTTTAAAGGACATTACTTTATTTTTATTATTTGATCCTCTAACCTGAAAAAGCCTAAGCATTCTTTTTTTTTGATGATTACTTAGTGTTAACTCTTTTATGCTTATAAAAAATTTTTTAATTTCTTGACTGTTCATAATTTTATAAAAACTTTATTATTTTTTTTTTATTAATATACATTATCTTGAATTCAAATTCAGGAACCATAATTTCAAAATAATCGTTTCCATGTACTAATTTTGCATGTACTACAATATTTTTATACGTATTAATGCCGTAAAATAATTTATCAACTATAGCAAGTTTCCATCCATTATTAATCATAAAATGTTTCTTTTCTATTTTGAAGCTTTTGATTGCAATTCTTAAATCTTCTTTTGCATAAAGCTTCATTGTGAACAGACTTATTTAACTTCATCATTAAAATCTGAAATTCTGTTGTATCTGCTGTGCAAGCATTGTTTTCTAATTCAAGCATATTAATCTTTTCTAAAGCATTTTTATGTGTTTTAATTGATACACAAGAAGTTAAAAGACAAAACAAGATAAATTTAACATAAGTCAATATAAACCTCCCGGATCAGGTGTTGGATTATGTAAAGGATAAAGTTTAGTTCTATTTTGTTTCTGTATATCTGTAAACAAATGTTCAGTTGATATGCCTCGAAGATAATGATTACCAATTGTTATGTCACAAAAGTTGTCGCCTGAAAGTGATACAAAGCTAACTAAGTCAACTGGAGTAAAATTAAATCTAGAGCAAACTCTAACTAATTCATCATCAGGTTGCTCACCTAGTTCTATACATCTTTCTAAATAACCTTTACCATCAAAATATATTTTTTCTAATTTAATCATTTTTTACCTTTATGTCGACATTTTTATGTACATATTTTTGTTTAAAAATTCATTTTTATGTACATATTTTTGTATATTATACAACAAATATAATCTATTTACACGTAATTTTTTCTATTCTTACTTCTTTTTGAAAAAGTCTTTATTGTTTCTCTTTTACATCTCCATCTTTCTAATACATCTATAATTTTACTTTCTTCTCTTTTAACAAGATAAAAGTTAAAACCAGTTTTATTAATATAGTGTTTTTCAAAAACATTAAAAAATTCTATTATCTTTTCAACATAAATGTTTTTATCATTAATTTCAATTGCTCTTAATTTAAAAAAGTTTTCCATTACGTATCTTATATTTTTATCTTTCGTTGGATTTAATATATCTTTCATTAAATTTTTAATTAAATCCAATCCTAATTCACTATCACAAATATCATAGAAAACAATGTTTTTCTGGCTTAAATCCTCATATAGTCTAGGGTGTGTGACAATATCTTGAACAATACTATACTTCATTTTTATTTCTCAATTTCTACCAATTCAGTTGTTAAAACAGTTTTTATTTTATTATTTATTAATACATCAACTACATCATATAGAGACCCTAGTGTATACAAGGAGTCATTGTAATTATTGTAGTCTATTACTTCTTCATCATGCAGTGACAAAGCAATATTCATATGATATAAGTTTGTATCTTCACAATAAAGTTCGCAATAATATAACTTATTTTTCTTTATCATGATTATTCCAGTTACTTTTGCAACCTGTACACCAGTTATCACAGGCTGAACATCCGTAAAATTCCTGCACAGCTCTTTTACATTCATGCAAATGAAAGTCGACAAGGTTTTTTTTGCATGAGTCACACTTTGATTTTTTTTGATCTTTAATTTTTACTTTGCTCATTGTAATCTCCAGATACATTAATTATATTTCTGAGATTAATGATCCTTTATTTATTACTATTAAATCTGAGCTTTGAAATATAACTCTGAAAATCTTTTAAATCCTGGTGATCGCTAATTAAACTTATGGAAGTTTGAGGAAACATTTTTTTTTCAAGGATATTTTCTTTAGTAATTAATAGATTTGCCCACGCTACGACTTCTTTATCGTTTATATTGGAATATAAGTCACTAACATTAAAGTCTAAAACGTAGCCTAAAAAAATACCTATACCATATGTTTGGCACCAATAGTCACTCCAATATAAAAGGTCACCAACCACATATTTATTTTTTTCTAATTTCATTAGAAGTCCAGTCTGCGATGCCTTTTTATTTACATATTATCTTACAATAAAAGTGTTATTTCCGTTTTTGAAATTTATATACACAGATTCATCTACAAGAACCCAATACTTTTCGCAGTTAATATTTTTAAACATCTTATCTCTGTTGCGGTAATGGTCGATACCATTTAAAAATTTAATACAACCTAGCGCTTTAACCTCAGCACCTGATGCGCCAATACACACAGCATAAACATAGTCGTCAAGTTCTAAACAAGCTTTAAGATAACCATTTTCTCTTAATACGTTTTTGTAAAAGTTCATAATTTAAACTCACATTTTAAATTAAAAGGATTATAATATAATTAATCACTTAATGATTCTATAATATAATATAATATAAAAATAATATTTACACACAAGGCACTTAAATGAGAATCAAACCTAATAGAATACCTTTAGATGACGCAATTGGACTTTACCAAATAGAATCAAAAGATATAGTTTTCATGTTAGAAAAAAACAATGTACAAGTCAAAAATATATCACCTGCCGGTTCGATAAGAAGAAAAAGAAAAACAATTGGGGATATGGATATTGTTATTGAAGTAGACAATCCATACCTAGCAGGAAAAGTATTGCAAGACACAATGAATTACCAGTTTTTCGCTAAAGGATCTTTTTATAAAGGTAAGATACTTAATACTGGGATTGATTTGTTTATTGCAGGAAAGCATAATTATTACTCCATGTTATTCTTTTTAACGGGATGTGAAGATTGGAACTTAAAAATTATAAGCCATCTAAAAAGAAATACAAATATTCGTTACACACCTTTTAAGTTTATTAACAAAGTAACAAGAGAAGTCTACAATTTTGAGTCTGAAACAGAGATATTTAAAACTATTAAACATAATTATGTTGCACCTGAAAATAGATTACCACAATCGATAGCATTTGGAGAATAAATGAGAAAGTTATTAAGAAACCATTATAAAGAATTGTTAAAAGAAGAAATAGACTACAGTTCAAAGGTAGCAACTGTATACCATTTAACAGGATTTAAAACAGCACAGTATGATAGATCATGGCTTGAAAAACAACGCTCTGTACAAATTAAAAGTATTGATGACGAAGAAGTACGAGAAAAATTAGATAAGCAGAGTATTTTAGCACAGCCTGATTATAAAATAGGTCTTGAATATCTTGTTAAGTCAAAAACATCACAAGGTCAAGCTTATCATGTGGCTAAAGGCCTTACGACCGAGCAAGACAAGATGGGCACCGGCTTTAGATCTGGTAGTGGGGCAATGTACGGAAAAGGCCTTTATGCATGCTATAATCTTAATCCAGAGATTGCAAGTACATATGGGAATGTTATTTTAAGATTTGACGTAGATATATCAAACTTCTTAATCTTCAATGCAGGAATAGCAAAAAAAATACACGGAGAAAATTTTAGACTAGAAGATCAGTTTTTTCAAATTCTTAAAAACAAAAACTATGACGTTTTAGGATTTTTTAATAGAGAAATTATTAATTTAGATATATCAGCTGATTCACAAGACAGTTTGTCAGAATTTTATGATTTTCTTCAAACACTCTCTGACAAACCTGAATTTTTAAATAGCAATATCGATACTAAACTAAGAACTGCGCCTCTTGCGCTAAACACTTTAAAACAATTTAGCAGATATTTTAAAAATGGTAGGGTGTTAAAGCTTAGAGATATTATAGATGGATTAATCTTTTATGGCCATATGGACGGACCTGTTTGCATAATATACGAACCAGAAAAACTAGATCACTACAAATTAACTGGTGCTGGTTATTTTGGCAAAGATGGTCAACCAATAATTTCTTCTAATGTCGGCTCGTTAGTTGATGAAAAAGACAAAGATCTAAAAAGCATTTATGATTTATCACAGGAAGATAAATTTGTCAAAAAAACAGAAGCACGAGAAAATAGAGATCAAGAATTTAGAGATGTTTTAAAAAGTTACGATGCATCAGATATTGATGGACAATTTTTAAAAGAAATACCAGACATTTTAAATAAGATATTTAAACCTTTAGCTACTTTAGTTGATGAAGAAATATGTAAAGAAGTAATTAAAAAAAGATTTCAGACAACCTCTGGATTAGACAAATATTGTAATGACATAGCAGAATGTTTTAAATATATACAAGGCTTTGCTTCAGTTTTAACTGAACCTTTTTTTGATTTTATTGATAAATTTGGGCCAGGAATAGAAATAGTTGACAAAAATGAATTTGAATCTTACTGTAAATTATTAAAGGAATATGCAGAAAATAAAATGTCACAATCAGGAATCGAACCAAAACTATCAAACTTCGAAGTGAAAGGTTTGAAATGTCTTGCACATAACGAAAAAGAATTTTCTACCCTTGTTAATAACCATCTAGAAGACATTATAATGAAATTTGATGATCTTTTTAGTAACGGTTATGCCAATGAATATCTAGAATTAATAACTAACATGCTCGATTTTGAGCAGTTAGAAATAAACAATAAATTTTCTCAATTTAAATTGCCAGAAGATCTAGACCTTAATACAAGTGAAGATGCTGCAGTTTTTGGAGATTATCTTGCTAATAATCAAATTTTTAAAGATGTTAATTTAAAATTTATTGAATTTATAAAAGATGAAAGATTCAAGATTAAAGAAAATCTAGCTGTCTTAGAAGAACAAATTGACAATAATAAATACTTAAGTCTAGATGGGGAATTTAATTTTGGAGGTCTCGCAGATGAGTTTAATCAATACTCTAATAATCTATCACCTGGTGGCGATATATTTTATACATTAATCGAATACGAAAGACCTAAAATTAATTCAGCATATCAATCAAAAAGTATTGACATAGAAAAATTTACACCTAAATTTATTATTGGCAAGATGTATGGATTAGATTCTGATAGCTGGCAATTTAGAGATGCTATTGGTTTGATTAGAGGAATGTACTCTGGCGGCAGTGATTTATTTAATAGTCAAAGTATGATTTCTGTACAAGAAATAAAAGAACAATTAATAAAAGAAAAAACAGACAATTTATCTTGGGTAGCAGAAGTAGCTTTTGAATTTTACGATAAAAACGAATTGTTTTATTAACAGAAACGACTTATTTATTTAATAATTCTAACGCTATATTTCTATTAAGAAGTGTTGTATCATATATCTTAATCTTATTTTTGTACAACAAATTAAACAAGAAGTCATCGTCTAATTTTTCTTTAGACAAAACAAGACAAGTATCATCTACTCTATCATTACAGATATTAATTCTTCTTTTTAGGAAAACTAAGTCGCCAACTTTTATATGATCGTACATATAATAACCTTTTTGAATAATATATAATAGTATTGCTGGAGGAATTATGAAAATTACAGAATCAAAACTTAGAAAAATTATAAGAAGTGTTATTATAGAAAATCAGGAATCTTCACTCAGTCCAGAACAAATGGATGTTGTTGACGATGTTGTTAATCTAATAAAAAAAAGTCAAAATGAATCAGTCCAAGAAGGAGATTTAAAAGATGTAGGTAATTTTATGATGGAAACAGGTTTTAGACTTTTTGCGCTTAAAGCAACAACTCCTATGATAGCAACAGCTATTATAATGTATTGCAAGTCGAAGGGAATAGAAGTAGATGCTTTAACTATAGCCGAAGCTGGTAAACTAGTTAATGCTATAGGTCTAGAAGGGCATAATGCACTCCAACTTGTTATCAATATTATTGCTGGGATCGGAGGTGCATACGGTGTTGCTAAAGGAACCAGCGCTTTAGATAAGTTAAAATTAAATTAAAAAAGTACATCCAGTAGGATTTGAACCTATGACCAATACGCCTATCTGGACTCGAACCAGAACTCTTGGGATTAAACACCTTCTGGAGGACTCGAACCTCACACTCTCCAATTCCCCTAGATTGTTGAGGCCGGCTTAGAAGACCAGTGGGGATGCAGAAGGCATACAATTATATTATTATATTTTTATTTATTGTTAAATTAATTTTGCATTAACATTGATCTAAGTATATTTATTATATGTTCAAATTAAGGATAAATATGTATTGTAATAAATGTGAAAAAGAGATACCTAAAAAAGAAGCAGGTAATCATAAAAGATGGTGTGGAAATAAAAAAATCATTAAAGATTCTTACTGTAAGGTATGTAACTCTCCAATAAAAAATACAAGAACGAACTCAGTTAGAAAATACTGTTCTAGAGAATGCTTTAACAAGGGCGTATATACTGAAGAGTTTAAGCAAAAAATATCTAACGGCAGAAAAAAATATCTTAAAGAAAATCCTAACAGTCATCCTTGGTGTAAAGAAAACAGATTTAAGTCTATTCCTTGTGAAAAATTAAAGAAGTTTCTTAAAGAAAGCAATATAAACTTCGTCGAAGAGTATCAGCCATTGAAAGATAGATTTTTCTCTATTGATATTGCCATACCAGAAGTTATGTTTGGAATAGAAGTCAATGGTGAGCAACATTATAACAGAGATAAAACTCTTAAGAAGTATTATCAAGAAAGGCATAATTTAATTAAAGAACAAGGTTGGGTCATATATGAGATTCACTACTCTAAAGTTTATGATGATGCTTTTTTATCTAACTTAGTTGAAAAAATAAGAAAGAATAACCTTGATAATTTTACAATAGACTTTGAATTACGAAAAAACAAGTCTGAAAGGTGCAAGGAGAAGAGAAAAAATTATCTAAAAATCAAAGAAGAAAAATCTAAAAGACTGCTTAAAATAAGATTAGAACACATCAGGAAGGCTGAAAAGAATTGGGGTTGGGTTTCTAAGGCTGCTAAAGATCTAGATATAAGTCATACTCACGTAAGAAGGCTCGTTAACAAGTATCTTTCTGATATATAAAGACCCTACTTTATCCTGTTAAGTTATAAGCGTTGAATGGGATATGTAGGACTCGAACCTACAGCCAATGGATTAAAAGTCCACTGCTCTACCATTGAGCTAATATCCCATATTATTATGTTACTTGTGATGCTCATAATCAATATAAGCGCCAAGTAACATAATAACTGAAGAAAATAAAGTTAATGCTGCACTAAGATAAGCACCCTCATACAGATTTAATCCTGTTTCAACAATATGAAAAGAACCGTGTAAACCTAATAAAAATCTTACAACTTTATGCAGCATAAAAAATAATTACTTCTTGGAAACGAATTGATACAAAGTTTCAGCAGTTTGCAAAACTTCTTGTACGTTGTAAGGTTGGATTTCTTGCTGTTGACCTTCAGGCTTTAAATACTCGTTTTCACGCAATGTTGCGTTTCTTGTATCCAAAATTCCAACTGCAAGTCCAAGCAAACTCTCACGAATCTCGTAACCATTTTTGTTTGAATCACCCATAATAAAACTCCTTTCTGTGTCTGTGTCTGTAATTGTTAAATTACGGGAAAGCTGGTGAGGGGACTCGAACCCTTAACCTGCTGATTACAAATCAGCTGCTCTGCCAATTGAGCTACACCAGCATAATAAATTTCAAAGAATGGGCCCACCAGGATTTGAACCTGGGACCTACCGATTATGAGTCGGCAGCTCTAACCACTGAGCTATAGGCCCTGAATAGTGTAGGTCGTTAAACCATACACTTATTATATTAAGTTAATTTAAAATGTATAACACATATTATCTAGGTGTTACAACAATTGTATTCGTATCATCTGTAAAAACTGAAGTGATTTCTGAACTATCATAATTTTGTGCAACTTGTTGAATTCGACGAAGCTGATCATTTAGCCGATGCAAAGGAACAAACTTGCCGTTACTAGGTTGACGATAGTTGACCTTTGAATAGCGAGTACGCTTACGTGTATCTGTCATTGTTGTTTGATTATCTGTTGTAGAAATTGTTTGTTCTGTAGTCTTGATAATACGATTAACATTACCATTTCGATTAGCTGAATAATAAACTCCAGGATTATGTGCATCCATGAACATAGTTGTTCCATTCTCAAGTTGGCGTGGAGTTGAAGTTTCGATAAAACGGCTAGTGTCAAAGTTAAAGTTTCCCATTAATTGTCCTTTCTTTTAAGTAATACATGCAATATGTGGGTTACTTAGAATAATCTATATTATAGATAAACTAAGCATAATCCAGCTAGTTAATGTCTAAGTTTCTTATGACAAGATAACTGGTTTCGCAAGTTTTGTCTAAAATTAGAGGTATACCTGCGTACGTATAAAGTTCTAAATTATATTTGTTATTGTCTTTTGTAAAGTTTGCTGTTGCTATTTTTCTACTTTTATCTAAAATTTTTCTAAAACCTTCAGATGTTTCTGGCAAGAATCTTAAATTTTCTTTTGGTAAAGAAAACATTTTAGCCATTTGGCTTCTAAGAGTATGATTAATATCTAAAAAATCTTCCTTGTATTTCTTAAACAAATTATCCCCTTTTGTTCGTTAATGGTTTATTTGTTATGAATCCTTGTTTTTTGTATATTATTATTATATAAATTATTTATTGATTTTACACATTTAATTTTATTATTTTTGCTTTTTAACAGGTGTTATCGTAATTTCAAACTCTGACATGTCATAATACTGAACTTCAGTTTTAGTCTTATATAGACCAATAAATGCTGTTAAACTAATTGCTGTAATAATTGAATATAAATACTTCATCTTTTTCTATCCTTTTTAAGTTTAAATGTTATATATGCTTTTATTATTGCATTTTTTTATTATAATAAAAAAAATATAATTTACATCTTCTTTTTTAAATTATAGATGAGCAAAGTATGATCGTCCCAATAGGGAATTAAATCATCACTTGCAATAATAAACTTTTGACAAGTAATTTCTTTTGTTTCAATTAACTCGTACTCACAATTGTTTTTGTTAAAACACCTGGCAGATAGAAAACCCATATTAGTCTCA
>TARA_B100000963_G_scaffold53032_2_pt1 | contig 13008 bp, 13 predicted proteins | sample TARA_B100000963 | Tara Oceans TARA_B100000963 (sample SAMEA2622097) | marine metagenome | biome: marine biome (ENVO:00000447); feature: surface water layer (ENVO:00002042); material: "saline water (ENVO:00002010), including plankton (ENVO:xxxxxxxx)" | depth 5 m | reverse complement strand
ATTGATCCACAAAATCCTCTTCCCTCGCTTATAATAAGGTCAAAAAATTTAAACCTGTTTTAATTTTATGAATCATTCCCTAGTAATTGCTGATAATTTATCCTATAAGATTAATGAAAGTAAATTATTTAGCAGTCTATCATTTCAGCTTAATAAAGGAGAGTGTCTTCACATTAAGGGATCCAACGGCTCAGGAAAATCAACATTAATAAGAATAATTCTTGGAATAACCAATCCCTCCAAAGGGGAGATAAAAACTAATATTGATGAAGGTATTTGCTATTTGGGCCATAAAAATGCACTAAAGTCATATTTATCTGTAGAAGATAATATTATGTTAATGGGTCTGTTAAAACATGACAAATTAAAAAAATATCTTGAAACACTTAGTTTAAAAAAATTTTTAGATATAAAAGTTGCTAATTTATCCTATGGTCAGCAAAAAAAATTAGCACTCTTAAGAATATTTATGGGCAATTCAAACCTAATCATATTGGATGAACCTTTTGTAGGATTAGATTTAGAAAACCAAAATATCTTAAGTGCTTTTTTAAATAATGAGTTAATAAAAGAAAAAGGAATAATTTTTACCTCACACATTGAATGTAATATCAATGCTAAAACCTTAAAAATAGATTAGTTATGAAACTATTAAGTTTAGAGTTACTGAAACTAAAAAAGAAAACAAGAAGCTGGCTTGGACCAATTTTAGTTTTTTGGTTAATAATGATCGCTTATCCATTGACAATTGAGGTAAGCTCAGAAAGCATGGAAATTGGTTTTTTTTCAGTGCTATGGATTTCTATTTTGTTGTCTATGATGTTTGCTACTGAGGATATTTTTACTGAAGATTATAATGATGGATCTCTCGAACAGACTTTAATTAATGAAACTTCTTTTGCATATCAAGTTGGCGCAAAAGTATTAATACACTGGTTGTTGATCGGTATTCCTATATCAGTATTGAGTTTTATTTTTTCACTAGGTACAACTGGAGACATGGTCTTAAGTTTTTTGATATTACCCTTTGCAATAATGAGCTCATATATCTTCCTTAATCTTTTTGTTTTAGGAAATGCATTAAGTCTTAATAAGGGATCGGTGCTTGGTGCAATAATAACACTGCCATTAACTTTGCCTATTTTAATTGTTTTGGGTAAAAGCATTACAGCTATTCAGCTAGATATTAACTATTTAGGCTTTATCTTTTTATTATTGGGCAGTTTATCTATTATAATAGTGTCTGTGCCCTTAATTGTATCGTATATAATTAGAGCTCATCTAGAATAAAATAGTTCAGCACACAATTTTTAAAGTGATTAAAAAATTTATACATCAATTTGCATCGCCAAAGACTTATCTATTTCAAGTAGAAAGAGCATATAAACTGATACTTTATTTTTCTATAGCTGTTTATATTGGTTCATTAATCTGGGGATTATTATTTACTCAAGAGGATTTTGTTCAAGGAAATTCTTATAGAATAATATATCTTCACGTACCAGCATCTTTTTTATCACAATCATTGTATATGTCTATGGCGGTAGCGAGCTTTGTATATTTAGTTTGGAGAGTAAAATTAGCAGCTTATCTAGTAATTTCTATTGCTCCAATAGGTGCTATGACTACATTTATAGCTCTTACTTCTGGTTCAATTTGGGGGATACCTACATGGGGGACTTGGTGGCAATGGGATGCACGAATTACATCGACTTTAATCCTTTTTATTATGTATTTAGGATTAATTTCATTACATAGTTCATTTAGTAATTATGAGAGAGCAGATAAATTATTGTCGTGGTTGGTAATAGTAGGAGCAATTAATATACCGATAATAAAGAAATCAGTTGACTGGTGGAGCACTTTGCACCAACCAGCATCGATCACCCTCACTAACAAACCAGCTATTGACCCATCTATGTTATATCCTTTGTTAGGATCAATAATTGGTTTTTTTGGAATAATAATTTCTCTAGTAATAATTTCTTCAAAATATCAGATTCTCTTAAGAGAAAAAAATAAGTCATGGATTAAAGAATATGTTTGATTTTGCATTTAATTCTTTTCATGAGGCCATATATATGAATGGCCATGGTATTTATGTTTGGACAGTTGTAGCTATAGTTATGATATGTTTGATATATTTTTTTATGCGCTATAACCTAAAAATTAAGAAATTTAAGAAAAAGTTTAATGAATCGGACTAGAAAAAAAAGGATCTATAATATCTTATTGGTTCTTTTATTTTCAATCAGCGGTATTTCAATGATTTTATATTCTCTTAACACAAATCTCGATTACTTCTTTACGCCTTCTGAGCTTAATAATAGAGAAATACCTTCTATGAAAAGGATTAAGGTTGGTGGAATGGTTTTGAATGGATCAGTAAAAAGAGAGGGACCTAAAATATCTTTTGTAATAACTGATTACGAGAACTCAATAAAGGTAATTTATGAGGGTATCGTGCCTGATTTGTTTAAAGAGGATGGCGGAGTTGTCGCTCTTGGTTATTTGAGAAATGAAACATTTGAAGCGGAGGAAGTTCTTGCAAAACACGATGAAAATTATATGCCTCCCAACATAGAAATAAAAAATGATAGTTGAGATTTCTCACTTTTTAACAATTTTAGCTACAGGTTTATTTTTATTGTCTGGTCTTTTTGTATTATTTAGTAATCAAAATGAATATATTTCTAATTTAATTGCTAGAACATATTCTCATGCATTCTTTTTTTTAATAGTTTCTTTTGGTCTTTACATCTGGCTTGCTGCTACTGATAACTTTAGTGTTCTTTATATTGCAAGCCACTCAAATTCTGCTTTACCAACATTTTATAAGATAAGTTCTATCTGGAGTGCTCATGAGGGTTCAATGTTCTTATGGATTGTTTTCTTAGCGCTATGGGGCTTCATATTTAACATAAACATAAGTCAGAATAACCCTTTGAAATCATTGGCGATTGGAACATTATCTATCATCATTGTAGGATTTTTACTTTTTTTACTATTAACATCAAATCCATTTCAAACCATTTTACCAATACCTCCAAATAATGGAGCTGATATAAATCCTGTACTTCAAGACCCAGCTTTAGTAATACATCCGCCAACATTATATTTAGGATATGTTGGTTTTGGTATTCCGTTTGCTTGCGCAATTGCATTTTTAATTAAGGGTAATTCTGACATTGAATGGGAATTGATGGTAAAAAAATGGTCAATTCTGGCATGGATTTTTTTAACTATTGGAATTACTCTTGGTAGCTGGTGGGCATATTATGAACTTGGCTGGGGCGGCTATTGGTTTTGGGACCCAGTTGAAAATGTTGCTTTAATGCCATGGTTAGCTTCAACAGCATTCATTCATTCATTAAGTGTTTCAATTAAATCTAAAAGATTGAGAGTATGGACAATTCTTCTAGCAATTTCAGTTTTTTCGTTGAGTTTATTCGGAGCATTTATTGTAAGATCCGGAATTATTGATAGTGTTCATTCATTTGCCAATGATCCTGAGAGAGGGCTTTATTTGCTAGGATTCATCACTGTAATAATTATGACTTCATTAATTTTATTTGTTCTTAGATTCTCAAAAATACAATCAAAAGAAAAAATAAAAAGATTTTCAAAGGAATCTTTTATTTCAATTAATAATATCTTTTTTGGCGTTTTAATTTTTTCAGTTATGTTAGGCGTTATTTATCCATTAATATATGAATATTTATTTGATCAAAAAATAAGTGTCGGAGCTCCTTTTTACTCAGCTATTTTTTCACCAATTGTTCTTCTTGCATGCGTGTTTTTAATTTTTTCAGTTGACTCTAAATGGGCAAGAAAATTTAAATTTAATCAAGTTAGCCTACCAATATTGTTCTCAACAATGGTTTCTTTGCTTATAACGTTCATATTTTTTTATTTATATGAAATAAATGATATTTATATGAATTTGTTAATATTTATTGGTTTTTTAATAATCTGCAGATATATCTTTGAAATATTACAGTCATTCAGATTTAAAAAATATATAAATTCTTTTAGTGCAATTGCTCATATGGCACTTGGATTGTTGTTGATTTCAATTTCATTAAATAGTGTATTAAGTATTGAAAGAGCTATTAGTCTAAAAATTGACGAGACAGAAAAATATAAAGATCTTACTATTTATTTCCAAAATATTAATTTATCAAATTATTCTAATTATGATTCTATTGAGGCTGATCTTTTAATACAAACCTCTAATGGAAAAAGTTTTATGCTCAGTCCTGAAAAGAGACGATATTTTACAAGAGGTCAAATTACCACAGAGACTGCAATTCATGCCACACCCTTAAGAGATATTTATATGACAATTGGAGATCAGTTAGATGACGGAAGTTGGGTAGTAAATATTCAAATAAATTACCTAATTAGATGGATTTGGTTTTCAGCTGCTTTAATGTCATTAGCTGGTATATTACTAATTGTTACTAATAATAGAGCAAGTATTAGAAATAAAAAACAAGATTATGAAATTACTACTTAAACTTTTAATTTTAATCTTACCAATATCTTTTTTATTGATATTTTATATTTTACTAACTGAAGATAAATCATATCCTGGCGCAGATTATGATACTTATGATTTACCTGACTTCGAATTAGAGTCGCTCTCTGGCGATAAAATTTTTAAAACCAGTGTCGAAAATAAAGACCTACTTTTGAATGTATGGGCTAGTTGGTGTATTACTTGTAGAGTAGAACACCCATTTTTAATGAATCTTAAAAAGCAAGGTATACCAATTTTAGGTTTAAATTATAAAGACGAGAGGGAAGACGCTATTAGTTGGTTAAATAAATACGGAAATCCCTATAAAGAAAATATTCATGACTATAAGGGAACACTGGCACTAGATTTAGGTGTAACAGGCGCTCCAGAGACGTTCTTAATAATTAATGGCAAAGTAGTGGCACATTACCAAGGTGAAGTTAATGAAGTTATATGGAACGAAGTATTTGTACCTTTTATAAAAAAAGAAGGAGTATTTTAAATTGAGAATTTTCTTTATTGTTATTTTTTCTTTATCAATGAACTTGTTATCGGACTCTATATATAATTTTGAAAATGAAGAAGACGAAATTAGATTCAACATTTTAGTAAAAGAGATAAGATGTCCAAAATGTACTTCCGGATCTTTGTCGAGTTCCAATGCTCCTATATCTCAAGATCTTAAATTAAAAATTGTTGAGATGATAAAAGAAGATAAAAGTGATGAAGAAATTAAAGAATACATTTCAACAAGATTTGGTATCGATTCTCTTTATGAACCTGGACTTACAAAAGATACATATTTCTTGTGGTTTGCTCCATTCTTGTTGTTAATATTCGCATTAACTATTTTTATTATCAGAAAAACTGAATAATGCTTATTTTTTATTTTTTAACTGGATTAGCAGCTTTGCCAATCCTTGCATATACACTATCACAACGAACAAGTAATAGAGGTGTTGTTTTTGGAATAACCGCATTTGTACTAATTGGCTGTTTGATATTATTTGTAAGTAAGTTTGCTATTCTAGGATCTGTCAAAAAGCAATTTCTAAGCAATCAGATTAATAATCAAATATATATAGACGAAGAGATTTCCTCAACTGATCTTAAACAGCTTGATAGTTTATTAAATTTTGAAGAAAAGAAACTATGGTCCATAAATTTGATTTCTAGATCAATTGAATTGAAGAAGCTTAATTCAGCTGAAAGTTTATTAGGTTTTTCCGAAAAATTTTTTGTATCAAATTCAGAGAAATTAATTTTTTACAACCTTTATACTCAATTAAGAGATGCTAAATTTCCGGAATACATAGACTCAAGTTTTGAAATAAATTCAGATTCAAATTTTCCATGTGAAGTAGAGGAGGGAACAGCAAGCCTCTTTATAAATAACGGACCTGAAATACCATTAGCCGAAAAAAAATTTACTAGAATAAATGATATATTTTTATCAAATTCAAATAGTACTATTCCTGGCTTTGATATTGCCTCTGCATATCTTAATAACGAAACTATTGAAGTAAAAATAAATATCGTCTGTAAAAATACTAACGAAAACTATTATATTAATAATTTACTAGTTCTTGATAAAAACAGAGTTACTAATAGTTATAAAATTCAGCCAAATGAATGGTTAAAAGGCACATAGCAGTTATAATATTAGTCTAAATAAACTCTTAAAATGCAGCTTAAATACATAAAACTATCGGGTTTTAAAAGCTTCGTTGATCCAACGAAGATATCTTTCCCTACAAATATGGTAGGAGTTGTTGGTCCAAATGGTTGTGGAAAATCAAATGTTATAGATGCAGTAAGATGGGTACTTGGAGAGTTATCTGCTAAAAATCTTAGAGGCGATTCAATGGTTGATGTAATTTTTAACGGATCTGAAAATAGAAAAGCTTCAGGTCAGTGCAGTATCGAACTATTGTTCGACAATTCAAGTGGAAAAATTGGAGGTGAATTTGTTTCTTTTAATGAGGTCTCCATTAAAAGGGAGATGACAAGAGATGCGCAGTCTAACTATTTTATTAATAATACAAAATGTAGACGAAAAGATGTCCAAGAGATTTTTCTTGGAACTGGATTGAGCTCCTATGCAATCATTGAACAAGGTATGGTTAGTAGTTTAGTTAGTTCTAAGCCAGATGAACTCAGAGCTCATTTAGAAGAAGCAGCAGGCGTATCAAAGTATAAAGAAAGAAGAAAAGAAACTGAATCAAGGATCAAAAGAACAAAAGAAAATCTATCTAGAGTAAAAGATATTAAAGATGAAATAGGTAGACTTATTAGAAGGCTTCAAAATCAAGCAAAGGCTGCAGAAAAATACAACTTGCTTAAAGATGAAAAATTAAAGTTGGAGTTAGATAAAGCAATACTATTTTCAATGGAGGCAAAAAATAACAGAGATAGTCTGCAAAAGAAATTAGATAGCTTAAACAGAGATCTTAGAATTAAAAATTCAGAATCTGACACATTTCAATCACAAATAGATCAGTTTAGAACTGAAAATGAATCCTTATTAAATGAATATGAGAATGCTCAAAAAAACTTTTATGCCATTGGTGCTGAAATAGCTAAACGCGAAGCCAATATGCAAAATATTATAAAATCTGAATCTGAAATTAAAGATAATTTAGAAAAAGCTTCTGCAAATTATGAAAAGGCAAAAGCAACTGAAAAAAACTTTGATGAACTAAGTCCTAGTGAAAAAGCCATGCATATTCTTGACGAGATTATAAATGTAATTCAGAAACATCGCATAGACACTGAAAATATTAATAATAAAGCAAAAGAGCTTAAGAGTTTACTTACAGACGTTTTAAATGTAGCCACAGCACAATCAAAAACATTAATTGACGAATATTTAACTCGACAAAGTGAACTTGAATCGCAAATTCTTGACGATCAAAAAAATAAAAAAATAATTGAAGATGAAATAAATGAGTTAGTTGACAAAAGTTCTGATGCTGAATCTATTCTAATTTCTCTTCGACAAAAACAATCAAAATTTAATGATGATTTAAGAATTCTTGAAAATAAAAAATCAATTTCAGATCTTGATTCAAAAGCGATATCAGAGAAAATTACCAACATAAGAATCGAACTAAATACATATGAAGTTAATCTAGAAAATTCTAATAAAAAGATTCAACAGGCAGGTCTAAATCACGAAACAATTAATTATGCAGATTATGAAGGAAAATCATTAGATGAAATTGAAAATAAATTAATAGATGTTGAATCTCGAATAATAAAACTTGGAGCCATAAATTTAGCAGCTCCAGAAGAAATAAAGGAAGAATCAAAACGAAAAAAAGAGCTTGATGAACAATATGAAGATCTGATTGAAGCATTGGATAAATTAACAAGTGCTATTAAAAAAATTGATCAAGAGACAAAGACAATATTTAGAGATAGTTTTGATGCTGTGAACACTAAATTAAAAGAAATGTTTCCTAAGTTATTTGGTGGAGGCATGGCAGAGCTAATTCTTACTGATGAAAATGAACTGAATGCTGGTGTCGTTCTTATGGCAAGACCGCCAGGTAAAAAAAATTCATCTATTTCGCAATTATCTGGAGGAGAGAAAGCTTTGACTGCCCTTGCTCTTGTATTTGCTATTTTTGATTTGAATCCTGCTCCATTTTGCCTATTGGATGAGGTTGATGCACCTTTAGACGACTTAAATACATTAAGGTTTGTAAATATGGTTGAAGAAATGTCAAAAACGGTACAGTTTATTTTTATTACTCATAATAAAGTTTCTATGGAAAAAAGTGACCATCTAATGGGAGTTACAATGCAAGAGGCTGGTGTTTCTAGAGTTGTATCTGTAGATGTAAATCAAGCAGTTGAGATGGCACAATCATAGATGGATAGTAATTATGAAATTTATATTATTGGATTAGCAGTATTATTTTTTTTAATAATTATATTTTTATATATCAGAAAGATATCAAATTCAGGCGAGCTCAAAGTAAAAATTGAAACTTTATCTGATTCTTTAGACCCAGAAGATATTAAAAATCAAAATGTAACAAATTTATCTGCTGAGCTTGATGATACAAGCAATCAAGAACAAGAGTTAGTCATCTTCAATTTAATATCTTCTGATAAATCATCATTTGATATTTCGCAATTATTTGGTTTTCTTACCAACTCTGGTGCAAAATTAAATAATGGCTTTTTCTCTTTTTATGATGAAGAAAATAAAGAAACGTTTAGGATTATTAATGCTCTCAATCCTGGTACTTTTGACGAGGAAACAAACACATTTGCAATTGTTTTTGTATCAAACCTAATATCAGTAAATAATCCTTCATTGACTGTAAAATCAATGATTGAACTAGCTGCTACTTTCTCTGAAAAATTTTGTTCATCTATGTGTAATCAAGAAAGAACTCCAATAACAAAGCAAATGATCTCTCACATTGAATCAAGAGCTCAAGATATTGAAAGACTTAGGCAGTTATCTAAAAAAAGTGTAGACAAAGAATGACAGATCCTTGGAAAATTATAGACAAGCTTGAAAGTGATAATAGTAGGTTATTTAAAGAGGATGTAATTGAACAAAATCTTAAAGATTCAGTTTTTCAAGAAGGTTTAGCAATGTGTCTTGATGCGCTTGTAACATTTGGCGTTAAACAAATACCAAAATCTGAAAAAGATGGAAAAGGTCTTGATTGGGACACTTTTAAAAAAGCAGCAAAATTGTTAATTGAAAGAGAAAAAACAGGCCATGCCGCAAGAGATTTAATTGAAGACCTGATGCATTCTGCAAAAAAAAATCAGTGGAATGATTGGTATAGAAGAATCCTTATAAAGGATTTACGCTGTGGAGTAAGCGAAAAAACAGTAAATAATGTGGCAAAAAAAATGAACCTTGATTACAGGGTTCCTGTATTCTCGTGCATGTTAGCCCACGATGGGGCAAAGCATCCAAAAAAAATTACTGGAAATTGTTTAGTGGAATACAAATATGATGGTGTGAGAGTAATCGCTATTATTAAAAATAATAAAGCAACCCTTTATAGTAGAAATGGTAAAATTTTTAATAACTTTCCTCATATTGAAGAAGCCTTAAGTAAGCAAGAATACAATAATCTTGTTTTAGATGGCGAAGTAATGAGTGATGATTTCCAAGCATTAATGAAACAGGTATATAGAAAATCTGGTGCTGAAACTGATGATGCGTATCTTGCATTATTTGATTTAATACCATTGAGTGAATTTAATAATGGCAAGAGTGAATTAAATACTATAGAAAGAAAAAAACAATTAGACAAGCTGTCTAAAACTTTTGAAAGTTGTATTAAATTAGTTGATTATGTGATTCTAAATTTTGATGATGAAAACGGCAATCAAGCATTCTCAAAAATGAATAAAGAAGCTCTAGATAAAGGATATGAGGGTTTAATGATTAAACCAAGTTTAAATTATTATGAGAGCAAGAGGAGTCATGCATGGTTAAAAATTAAACCATTTATAGAAGTAACATTAAAAATTGTGAGCATTCAAGAGGGCACAGGAAAGCATTCTGGTAAACTTGGAGCCTTTCAAGTTGAAGGAACCGATGATGGCAAATTTTTCTCATTAAGTGTTGGTAGTGGATTAACTGATGATGATAGAGATAAATTTTGGGAATCGAGAGAAAAATTAATTGGAATGCTTGTAGAGATAAGGGCAGATGCTATTACTCAAAGTATTGAAGGGGAGCACTACAGTTTAAGATTTCCACGCTTTAAAAGCTTTCGAGGATTTAAAAAAAATGAAAAAATTTAATTCAAGTTATCTGGTTTTTGCAGTAATTATTGTTCTATTGCAATCTTGTGTCTCAAGACCTCCTGATAATCCTGATAATATCTGCTTAATATTTAAAGAAAAGAAAAGTTGGTATAAGGCAACTATTAGAGCTGAAAAACGTTGGAAAATACCTCCATATGTTCTTATGTCATTTGTATATCAAGAATCTAGTTACAAGGCTAATGCAAAACCAGAAAGAGATACAGTTTTGGGATTTATACCTTGGTTTAGACCATCATCAGCTTCTGGTTACTCACAAGCACTGACGAAGACATGGGAAGATTATAAAGATGAGACTGGAAATATAAGGGCCAGCAGAAAAAACTTTAGTGATTCTGCAGATTTTATTGGTTGGTATGCTAGTAAAGGTTACTATCAAGGATTTGAAAAACAAGATGCTAGATCTTTATATCTTGCGTATCATGAGGGATATGGAGGATTTGAAAAGAAAACATATAGAAAAAAGCAATGGTTAATAAAAGTTGCTGATAAAGTTCAAGCAAGATCTACAAAATATCAACAACAGTATTGGGGATGTTCTCAAGAATTAAAGAAAAAGAAATTTTTGTTCTTTTGATTAAATATTTTTAACCTTAAAATTTAGACTTTTCATCTCTTCAATATAATTTTTTCCAGCAATTACAGATTTTTTAGATTCATTAAATAAATATTTCTGAGATACATTTTTTAAATCACCGAGTGTACAAGATTTAACCATTGATCTTATCTCCAATCTCTTTTCAACATTCTTTCTCTCTAAATTCATAGAAAAATCGCTCATTGCTTCACCGTAAGGAGATAGTGGCTTGTCTATGCTTGAAATTATTCCTAAGATGCCTTCATCAAGCTGTTCTTGCGTGATGTTTTTGAGTGACCATTCTCTAGATTTTTTAAAATCTTCAAATGTTTCTGTGCATCTAGGATCACGATATGAAAAGAATTTAAAAACTTTGTTATTTGAATCTTGCATAGCACCAGAACCATAAGCACCACCTTTTTCCCTTATAGCTGAGTGCAAATAGCCATTTCTTAAAACTGCACCTAAAACACTCAGTGCAGGAGCGTCTTCATGGAAAAAATCAACAGTGGGGAAGGCTTCAGCACAGTAAGTTACTTGAGCTCCAGTGATCCAACCAACAGACTCTTCTTGAATATCAAAATAACTTTGAGTATCAAAAGAATTGTTCTTATTATTATGTTCAAAATTAATCTTAGATTTATTCATGTCCAAAGAGGATGCAGTAAATGTAAATGAGGGAATAGGATTAATTTTATTTTTAATACTTTCTAATAATTCAATATACTTTTCAAGCTCAAGTTTTTTATCTATTTTTTTGGAAAGTTCACTCGTGTTGCTAATAAAATTTATACCTAACACATTATCGCTTGTAGCTGAAATATTATTTATTTGGGCTGCAGCATTACTCATTGAGAGAATATGCCCATTCTGTATTAAAGATTTTTCAATATCTGATGATATGAAGTTGAGCATATCTTTAACTCTATTTTTATCTGAAAAGTTAGCATTTTTTGCCGTTTCTATCATTAAGTCCTGCATCTCTTTTTCTTTTTCCTCTAGAGACTTTGAGGTGATTTTTAAGCCAAGTGAATGAGATAAATTGTCATCATTTGGGATAAGAATGAAGTTTGCCGAGATTCCTCCTGTTAAAGCAGATTGAATCTTTTGAACTTCTTCATAACCTTGGTTGCCAATTCCTACATCAGTCAAGGTATTAGTAAACAAAGAAGCAATTTTATACTCATCATTAGTTAATGGACTGCAAGGAAGTATTATTGAGTGATAAGTAATTCCATTAGTTCCAACTTTATAAAAATAATTTTTATTATCATCTTTATTTGATACAGATTTACAATAGGCTCGTGTTTTTGGAATATCATCTTTTGTAACTTTTGGTAAAAGCTCTGGATTATCAGATTTTTCCTGCCTTAATTTTAAATTTTTAGTTAATTCAATTATTCTTTCTTTATCTTTTATCGATAAATTTTTTGATTTTTTATTAATTTTTTCTTTTATCTTTTTTTCATTTTTAGAGTTAAAATCAACATCTGGAGCAAGACAATAATTTACTCTGTGTGGATTACTGATAATTTTTTTCTCAATAAGGCTTTCAATGTAGTTATCTTTCTTTAGATTATTTTTTATTACATTAAAAGATGAGTCTAAGTCCAGTACTTTTAAAGGATCATCATTATGAATACATGCTGGAAGACAACTAAGCATTATTTGAAGTCCATAGGGCATACCAGATCCTGTAATTTCTCTTTGTTTAATTTCAAGCTGATGCAAAGAGGATTCGATTAGATCTTTGGGTATACCACTTGAAACGATATCTTTTAGACAGTCCAGTATCAAATCTTCAACTTCAATTTGTTTATTTGAAGACACTCCTTCAAGACCCGCTGCAAAAACAAGTTCTTTATGGTCAGCTTCAAGACCTGTAAGCGGAGACAATGATTTACCTAGGTCAGTATTTTCAAGTATTTTTCTCAAAGGCGAGGCAGAATTATCTAAAAGTATATTTGATACTAAAAATGATTCTAATAACTCAACAGGATCATGACTTTCTCCTAAAAGCCAACTTAAAACAACATGATGATTATTTTCATCATCAGGCATAGGATTATAAAATTCTGTGACAGTCTTAGGCTTAGAAATT
>TARA_B100000963_G_scaffold352304_1_pt1 | contig 13012 bp, 20 predicted proteins | sample TARA_B100000963 | Tara Oceans TARA_B100000963 (sample SAMEA2622097) | marine metagenome | biome: marine biome (ENVO:00000447); feature: surface water layer (ENVO:00002042); material: "saline water (ENVO:00002010), including plankton (ENVO:xxxxxxxx)" | depth 5 m | reverse complement strand
AAGCGTTTAATTATCAATATGCCTCCTAGACACACCAAGAGTGAGTTTGCGTCTTATTTGCTCCCTGCGTGGTTTCTAGGGCGTTCTCCTGATAAGAAGATAATCCAGACTGCCCATACTGCTGAGTTGGCGGTGGGTTTTGGTAGGAAGGTCAGAAACCTAGTCAATAGTGCAGATTATAGGCGTATATTCCCTGATATCAGTTTGCAATCAGATAGTAAAGCTGCGGGTCGTTGGAATACGAACAAAGGCGGTGAATACTTTGCGATTGGTGTTGGCGGTGCGGTTACGGGTAAGGGTGCAGACCTTTTGATAATTGACGATCCGCATTCGGAACAAGAGGGTGCTAGTTCTGATATTGGTGTATTTAACAAGACTTACGAGTGGTACACATCAGGACCAAGACAGCGTTTACAACCAAATGGAAGTATTGTTGTGGTAATGACCAGGTGGCATACGAGGGATTTGACAGGTCAGATCGTTGATTCTAGTATCAAACGAGGTGGCTCAGACGAGTGGGAAGTTATTGAATTACCCGCTATTTTGCCTTCGGGTAAGCCATTATGGGAAGAATTTTGGAAGCTGAAAGAGCTTGAAGCTTTGAAAGCTGAACTGCCACCAAGTAAATGGCAGTCGCAATACCAACAGAATCCAACTGCAGAAGAAGGAGCTTTGGTAAAAAGAGAGTGGTGGAAAACATGGAATCAACATAATCCTCCACAATGTGATTTTATTATTCAATCTTGGGACACGGCTTTTTTGAAAACTCAAAGAGCAGACTTCTCTGCTTGTACAACATGGGGAGTTTTTTACAAAGAAGATGAAACAGGAGCTTTTGCTCCACAAGTTATTTTGCTAGACGCATACAAAGAAAGATTAGAGTTTCCTGATTTAAAACAACTTGCACTAGAAAAATATAACGAATTCAAACCTGATGCCTTTATCGTTGAGGGAAAAGCAGCAGGTATGCCTTTGATATTTGAACTGAGAGCTATGGGTATTCCTGTACAAGAATATACACCTAGCAGAGGAAACGACAAGATATCAAGGGTAAATGCAGTATCTGATCTCTTTTCATCAGGTGTTGTCTGGCGACCAAGTACAAGGTGGGCAGATGAAGTTGTTGAGGAATTTGCAGGATTTCCTAACATGGAACATGACGATTTAGTTGATAGCAGTACACAAGCATTATTAAGATTTAGACAAGGTGGATTTATTCCTTTACATTCAGACGAAGAAGATGAAGAATTACCACCAGATCGCAAAGCAGATTACTATTAGGAGAAAAAATGCCACATTACACAAAAGACTTGAATGAAATAATTAAGGGTTTAGAAAAAGCTAGTAAACTTCATGCTGCTCAAGCCAAAAAACTTAGAGCTATCAATAAAGATCAAAAAACTAGATACACTTCAAAAACTAAACCTAAGAAAAGAGTTACTAGAAAAAAATAATGGCTATAGAAAAAACACCTGCAACTCCTGTTGAAGGTTTGATAGAGCAAGACCCAGAAGGCGAAGCACTAAGTATTAGTATCGAAAATCCAGAATCTGTTTCTATTGAGACAGAAGATGGCGGTATGTTGATTGACTTTGATCCTCAACAAGAAGTAGGTAATGTAGAATTTAATAGCAATCTAGTTGATTTTATAGATGAAGATGAATTAGATCGTTTAGGTAGTGAACTTACAAGTGCTTTCCAAATGGACAAAGATTCCAGAAAAGATTGGGAAGATACTTATACAAATGGTTTAGATCAATTAGGTTTAAAGATTGAAGAACGAACTACCCCCTGGTCGGGAGCGTGTGGTGTGTTTCACCCAATGCTAAGTGAAGCGGTAATAAGATTTCAATCACAGGCAATATCAGAAATTTTTCCTGCCAAAGGACCTGTCAAAACAGTTATTGTAGGCAGACCTACAGAAGATAAAGAGAAACAAGCAAACAGAGTTGAAGATTACCTAAACTATCTTTTAACTCACGAAATGACTGAGTATCGAACTGAGACAGAAAAGCTTTTGTTTTCTTTACCATTAGCAGGATCAGCGTTTAGAAAAGTTTATTACGATCCTAATTTAGGCAGACCTAGTGGAATATTTGTTCCGTCAGAAGATGTGGTAGTTAATTATGGTGCTAGTGATTTAGAAACCTGTGAAAGAGCTACTCATGTAATGCGTAAGTCTTTCAATGATATTAGAAAGTTACAGGTTAATGGTTTCTACAAAGATATAGAAATAGCAGAGACTCCAAATACTTATTCAGATATAGAAGATAAATATAGTGAATTGACAGGAGAATCTGAAAATGATGTCTATGATCAAAGACATACGCTTTTAGAAATGCAAGTAAACCTTGATTTAAAAGGGTTTGAAGATACTGTTGATGGAAAAGAAACAGGTATAGCTTTGCCTTATGTGGTAACTCTTGCTTTTCCTTCGGGAGATATTTTAAGTATCAGAAGAAACTATTATGAAGATGATCCGCAAAAGAAAGCAAGATCACACTTTGTACACTATCAATACTTACCAGGACTAGGCTTTTATGGCTTTGGTTTGATACACATGATAGGTGGATTAGCTAAATCTGCTACATCAATTCTAAGACAATTAGTTGATGCAGGAACTTTATCTAATCTTCCTGGAGGTTTGAAATCTAGAGGTCTTAGGATTAAAGGAGATGACACTCCTATAATGCCAGGTGAGTTTAGAGATGTAGATATTCCTGGTGGAGCAATTAGAGATAACATTACTTTCTTACCATACAAAGAGCCGTCTAATGTTTTATATAACTTACTAGGCACTATTGTTGATGAGGGTAAACGCTTTGCAAGTATTTCTGATATGAAGATATCAGACATGAATAACCAAGCACCTGTAGGTACTACACTTGCTTTGATAGAAAGAAACATGAAAGTTATGTCAGCAGTACAAGCTAGACTTCATGCTTCAATGAAAAAAGAATTTGATTTACTTGTTGGCATAGTTAAAGACTTTGGCGATCCTAAATATCCATATGATGTTGATGAAACCGAAGATATTAAAATAGCAGACTTTGATAATAGAGTTGATGTTATACCTGTATCTGATCCAAATGCTTCAACAATGGCACAAAGAATTATGCAGTATCAAGCTGCTTTACAACTAGCGGGAACTGCTCCACAAATGTATGACATGAAGCAGTTACACAGACAAATGCTTGAAGTTTTAGGCATACCTAATGCAGACAACATTGTACCGAGTGGGAAAGAAATAGCACCTGTTGATCCTGTAACTGCAGTACAAAACTTAATTAACAATGTTCCTGTTAAAGCTTTTGATTATCAGGATCACGAAGCACATATACAAACTATTTTATCTGCACAAGAAAATCCAGAAATACTTAAATTAGTACAAGCTTCACCTAATGCACAATCAATACTAGCTGCAGCTTCAAGTTATGTTAATGATCATTTGACTATGCAGTTTAGAAAAGAAATAGAAGAAGAATTAGGAGTAGAGTTGCCACCTATAGGACAACCAATGCCACCAGAAGCAGAGAAGCGTTTATCTGAAATGATGGCTAAAGCAGCAGTTAGAGTTACTGATAAAGCTCTTGTACAAGCTGATCAAGAAAGAATTAAACAAGAAATGCAAGACCCACTACTGCAAATGAAAGAAAGAGAAGTTGCGGTTAAAGAAGCAGAAGTACAAAGAAAAGCAATACAAGATGCTAATAGAGTTTCTCTTGCACAGACAAAAGAAAATAATTCAGTTGCTATCAAACAAGAAGAAATAGCAACAGAAAAAGAACTCAAAGGTTTAGAAATCGGACAGCAAATTGCTAGTGATTTGTTAGACCAACAAAGAGAAGATAGCAAAATAGCTAGAGATGACTATCAGAAAGGACTAGACATGGCGAAGGAATTCGTTGATAATCTAGACCAAGATGGTTAATGATATCAATGAGCAATCACTATCTGAATTCTTAAAAAAAAGAATTAGGGATAGAATGAATGATAACTCAGATTTTTTAGCAACAGGGGGAGCTAATAGTTTTCCTGAATACACAAAGATCACAGGTATTATCGAGGGTTTAGCTCTCGCAGAGCGTGATGTTCTAGATTGGGTAGAACAACACACAATAGAATAGGAACTTGACTCCTTTAAGTCATGCAAAATATGAGCAAAGAAAACATAGAAATAGAAGCCATAGAAACACCAGAAGTTGAACAAGAAGTTAAGAGTCAGCTACCAGAGCCAAAAGGTTGGAAAATCTTAGTAGCAATGCCACAAGCTGATGAAAAAACTGATGGTGGAATTATCAAAGCATCACAAACAATAAAAGATGAAGAAGTAAGTAACATCTGTGGTTATGTTTTAAAATTAGGTCCAGACGCATATAAAGATAAAGCTAGGTTTACGAGTGGAGCTTGGTGCAAAGAAGGCGATTGGGTTGTTTTTAGAGCTTACTCAGGTACTCGCATGAAAATATATGGAAAAGAGTTTCGCTTAATTAATGACGATACTGTGGAAGCAGTCGTTGATGATCCAACAGGAGTGGTAAGAGCATGAGTGAAACAAGTATAGAAACAGAATTTCAACCAGATGAATCTGGTAAATTATCTCCACAAACACAGGAAGATAAATTTTTTGGAGTTCAACATGAAGTTGTAAAAGACGACAAAGAGATTGATGTCGAAGTTGTTGATGATACTCCAGAAGAAGATAGACGACCTCCTAAAGTCGAGAGCGAAAAAGAAGAAGAAGAAACTCCTAATGACGAAGTATTAGATCAAGAAATATCTGACTACAGTAAAAGAGCAGGAGATCGTATTAATAAACTCAAGTATGAGTTTCACGAAGAAAGAAGGGCAAAAGAATCTGCCTTAAAACAATCAGAAGAAGCAGCTAAAAGACTAAAAACTTTGATGACTGATAATCAAAGACTGCAACAAATGGTTGAACAAGGTAGCGAAGTTCTTAATAACGCTGCAGTAAATAATGCAGCTTTTGCAAAACAAGCAGCTCAAGAAAAATTTAAGAAAGCTTATGATGAAGGTGATACTACTGCAATGGCAGAAGCTCAAGCAGAGTTGTCCAAAGCAACTATTGCAGAAGCTCAAGCACCGCAATATGCACAACAAATTCAAAACCAAGTGGCACAACAAGCTCCGCAAGAAGTTCCACAGTTTGAAGTAGATGATATGACTCAAGATTGGGCAAATAGGAATGCTTGGTTTATGGGACAAACACCTGCAGATAAAAAAATGACTTCATATGCTTTGTATTTGGATCAAACTTTCCAAGCAGAGGGTGTAAATCCAAAGAGTGAACAGTATTTTCAGAAGATTGATGACTCTATGAGACAACAATTTCCTGACTATTTTGGCGTTTCTGTGGAAGAAACCCAAGAAAAAACACAACCATCAAGCGTTGTAGCACCTGTAACGAGGAATACAGGTAATAAAGAAAATCCTCGCTCCGTACGATTGACTCAGACGCAAGTTAAGTTAGCACAAAGACTTGGTATTACGCCTGAACAATACGCAAAACAACTATTAAAGGAGTCTTAAATGACAGAAAATACAGATAGTGATAAAAAAATAGAAGAATCGACTGAAACAGATTCACAAGTGCGTACTGCTAGAACAGCAGATGACCGAGAGGTCGCTCAACGGGTAGAAAGTTGGGAAAATCCTTCTAATCTACCAAATCCAGACCCCCAACCAGGTTGGGTATTTAGGTGGATTCGTACTTCATTGTTAGGAACTGCCGATAATCCCAATGTATCTAAACAATTTAGAACAGGTTGGACACCATGTAGGGCGGAAGATCACCCTGAACTTCATGTTCAGATGATGGATCACAAGTCTGAGTGGGCAGAAAGGGGTCATATAGAGATTGGTGGGTTACTTTTATGCAAAATGCCACAAGAAAAAGCTGATTCTAGGTCTGAATATTTTTCAGATCAAGCAAAAAATCAGATGGAATCTGTGGATAATGCGTATTTTAAGGACCAAGACTCAAGAATGGCTACAAAACAAGTATTTGAGAGGAAATCAAAGACAACATTTGGTAGCGATTCCTAAAGTTTAGGATATATATAACTTTTTTAAAAACGGGGTGAATTATGGCTTCTACAGCTACACCAAGCGGTGCATTGCCTGTATCTTCGTTAGTATCGTGTGCCTATAATGCAAAAATTACACACTATAAAATAGCTGCCAACTTTGGTACGTCTATTTTTTATGGTGATTTTGTAAAATGGGCGGACAATAACCCAAACACTACTATTCAAAAGGACACGGGAACTACTTCCTTGACTCCTATTGGCGTATTTTTAGGTTGTTCGTACACCGATCCTACAACAGGACAATTCACAAACAGCTTACACTATCCTGCAAGTACAAATGCTTCGGATATTCAAGCTTATGTTGCATCAGACCCATTTGTTGTAATGCAAATGCAGTCAGATGAAGCATTAACTCAAGATGATCTTGGCAAAAATGTTGGAGTAATCCAAACAGCAGGATCAACTAGCATCGGAAGAAGCAGAAACGCCATTGATGGCTCTACTGCTAACACTACTAACACATTACCATTAAAGATTATCGACTTTGTTGATGGTCCAGATAGTGCTGTTGGTGATAGTTTTACTGATGTATTGGTGATGTTCAATGTTGGACATCAGTTATTAAACACTACAGGTATAGGATAAGGAGTATATTATGGCAGCTATTTCAAGAGCTAATCAGCTAAAACAACTCCTACCTGGCTTAAACGCTTTGTTCGGAGAAGAGTATAACAACTACGAAAATGAGCATGAGCAAATTTATGTAACAGAAAATTCTGAAAGAAGTTTCGAGGAAGAATTGAAGTTATCTGGATTTGGTGCTGCTCCTGTAAAAGACGAAGGATCATCTATCAGTTTTGATACTGCTCAAGAGTCTTTTGTAGCTCGTTACACTCACGAAACTATTGCACTAGGTTTTAGTGTTACAGAAGAAGCAATGGAGGATAACCTCTATGTGTCTTTATCTGCTAGATACACTAAAGCACTTGCTAGAGCAATGGCGTACACTAAACAAGTAAAAGCAGCGTCTCTATTGAATAATGGATTCACGAATGCTTTTCAATCTGGAGATGGGGTAAACCTATTTACAGCTAGTGGCGATGGCGTAACAGGTGGAGACGGACACCCGTTAGTGAACGGGGGTAAAAACTCTAATAGACCTGTAACAGGTGCTGACTTGAATGAGGTATCTTTAGAAGATGCAATTATTCAAATAGCAGCATGGACAGATGAAAGAGGGTTAAAAATCGCAGCAAGACCTAGAAGATTGATTGTGCCTAGTGCATTACAATTTGTTGCAACAAGGATATTAGAATCCGAGTTCAGAACAGGTACTGCTGATAACGATCTTAACGCTATCAGGTCTAATGGAGCTATTCCAGAAGGTTATGTAGTAAATCACTACTTAACTGACACTAATGCTTTCTTCTTGACCACAGATGTTCCTGACGGAATGAAACATTTCGTTAGAGCACCTATGACTACAAGTATGGACGGAGACTTCGATACGGGTAATGTCAGGTATAAAGCAAGGGAAAGATATTCATTTGGAGTATCAGACCCACTTGGAATCTTCGGAAGTCCAGGAGCTAGTTAAACGAATTAAGGGTAGCTTCGGCTACCCTTTTTTCTGTTCTAGGGTAATTTTATTTTTCTATCAACTGACCTAGCAGACAAGCCAAGATGGTAGAAACTTTTCCTTTTAGGAGGGAACAATGGCAACAACAACATTCACAGGACCTGTAAAAGCAGGTACTATCAAAAACACAACAGGAACTACAGTAGGTACAGATGTAACTAATGTTGGATCAGTAGTTATGGCACAAAGTGCTGTAATAGATATTATTGGTGCAGCAAGTGCAGATCAAGTAGTAGCTACAATTCCTGCCAATTCTCAAATCATAGATGTCGTTCTAAATGTAACTACTGTTAATAACGATGGTGGTGCAGCGACTGTATCTGTTGGCACATCAGGAGATGCAAATGCTTTTATTGATGGACAAAATGTAAAAGCTTTAGCAACCACTAGAGGTACTTTAGACACAGAAGCAACTGATGTCGGCTCTACTGATATTCAAGTTTTAGCAGACTTTGCTGCAGCTAATGGCAATGGCTCAACAGGAGCAGCTACAGTTACAGTAATGTACATTCAAAACAACAATTTAAGCTAAAGGTAAATTATGGCAGATGCAGTAACAAGCCAAACTATAGTAGATGGCGATAGAAACTGTGTTATGAAGTTTACCAATGTCAGCGATGGCACAGGAGAAACTGCAGTAGCTAAAGTAGATGTTTCTGCTTTATCTGCAAATTCTCTAGGTAAAGCTTGTTCTGAGGTAAGAATACTCAGAGTTAGCCACGCCATCGTTGGTATGTCTGTGCAACTATTTTTCAATGCTACTTCAAATGTGCTAATCATGGAATTAGCTGAAAGTAGTAATGGACATATAGATTACAAAGACTTTGGCGGGATTCCAAATAATGCAGGAAGCGGTAAGAATGGCGACATTCTTTTCACAACTAAGGGTGCTAGTAATGGTGATACCTATTCTATTACTCTTGAAATGATTAAAATATATTCAGACTAAGGAGATATAAATGGCTAAATCAAAAGCAATAATATCTGAAACAGGAGAGTTTCCTGCTCAGTACAATGTATTACAAGAAGGTGAAAATGGTATTTATCAAGTAGTTTTTGGTCCTGATCCTGATTTAGAAGATGCTCAAAGAAAAGCAGATGAACTAAATGGAGTAAGAGCAAGGACTGCTAAAGGACATTATGTAGCAGATGATCCATCTACACCTGATGTAAATGAAGCTTATGTTGGTGGAAAAACACCAAAGAAAAAAGCAACTAAAAAGAAACCTGTGGCTAAGAAAAAAGCTACTACAAAAAAGAAGTGAGGAAAGATGAAAAAATCTAAAATGATGGTTGGAGGAGGAAAAACCAAATCAAAAATGATGGCGGGTGGCGGTAAAACAAAATCCAAAATGATGGCAGGTGGCGGTAAAACCAAAACTAAAGGCATGGCAGGTGGCGGTAAAATAGAAGGTTATCAAGACTATGTTAAAAGAATGTTTGGTGGCGGTGTTACAGGCACTAAAGGAGCAGCTAGAGGCGGACCTGGCTTAAAGAAAAAAAGATAGGTAAATGTCTCGCAGTACAAAAGATTCGAGACTAAAAAGGGCAGGAGTATCTGGTTATAATAAACCAAAAAGAACTCCTAACCACCCAACTAAGTCTCATATAGTTGTTGCTAAAGAAGGCGATAAAGTTAAGACTATTCGTTATGGGCAACAAGGCGTTCGTGGTGCAGGAAAAAATCCTAAGACTGCGAAAGAAAAAGCTAGAAGAAAATCTTTTAAAGCGAGACACGCCAAAAATATTTCTAAAGGCAAAATGTCTGCAGCTTATTGGGCAAATAAATCTAAATGGTAGAGAGCAATGAGTAGAGCAAAGAAATCAAAATCAACAGTAAACAAAGCAGGTAATTACACTAAACCATCTATGCGTAAAGCTTTATTCAATAGAATAAAAGCAGGTGGAAAAGGCGGTAAACCTGGTCAATGGAGTGCTAGAAAAGCACAGATGTTAGCTAAACAATATAAAGCTAAAGGCGGTGGTTACAAAAGTTAATTAATGCAAAGGAGGACATATGGCATATCTAATTAGCAATATCCCACATTTTAAATGTTGGGTAAGAAAAGAATTTACAGCAAATCATCAAAAGTATCATGGTGAGTTTCTTCATGCGATTGCAATAGCAGTAAATACTATTCCTGATAGATCACTAAGTTTTCAAGTTGTATTCACAGGTTGTGAAATAGATAACGAAGAAGGTTTAGAAAATATACATGGTGGAGCTATGTGGGCAAGAATGCCTATACAAGCTTTGGTAGCAGATATACCTGTTGAAGAATGGGCGTTACCTATGGAAGATCATTTAGCTCAACCCTGGGATTGTGAATCAAGAAATCACTCTGTAGTAGTTATGGATAGAGTTAGCTCAAGTCCCTGGATTTCTAAAATAAATAATGAGTTTTATCAAAGCAAATATTTATTTACTGTAGATTATACAGATCACTCAATAGCTGATGATCCTGCTCAACACAAACAGTCTCATGTTATGTACATTACAGAAGATTGTGAATGGAAAGGTAATATTATAGCTTTACCAAATAATAGGGTTAGAGCAACGAGTCCTGCTTTATGGAGAACAGGAGAAGGTCCACCAGATTTTATGCCTTCACAGCATATACATTCTGCAGAAGGACATGAGAGTTATCTTGATCCTTTAACTACTTTTAATAATTTATATAGCGAGGGTTTTCAAGAGGAAGATTAATGCCATTAAAAAAATCACAAAGATCATTAAAAGATTGGGGTAAGCAGAAGTGGCGTACTTCTGATGGTAAACCTAGTAAGGGTAAAAAAAGATATTTACCAGATGCTGCTTGGAAATCTTTAAGTAAAGGAGAGAAAGCTGCTACAAATAGAGCTAAAGCAAAAGGTAATAGACAAGGCAAACAGTTTGTAAAACAACCAAGAAAAATTGCAAAGAAAACTGCGAGGTACAGATGACAATAACTAGAAACAATATGCAACAGCAGATTGAAAAATCTGGTAAAAAAAAACAAAAAATCGTAACCCAAGAAAAACGAGGAGATATAACAGTAATAAGAGTTAGATATGGCGACTAGCGGAACATACGCATTCAATTTAGATTTGACCGAAATTATGGAGGAAGCTTACGACCTCTGCGGTTTATCTATGATGTCGGGTGGAGATTTTAATACTGCAAAAAGAGCTTTAAATTTAATTTTTTTAGAGTGGCAAAATAAAGGATTAAATCTTTGGAAAGTTGAACAAGCAACAATAACACTTACTGCAGGAGCTAATTTATATGATGCAGAATCTACTGCTTTAGAAGTTATAGATGTTTTTTTAAGAACTGATTCAGGAGATCAAGATAAACAGTTTGATCAAAGACTAAATAGAATAAGCAAAACAGAATACAATCATCAAGCTAAAAAACTATTACAAGCAAAGCCAACTCAGTTTTATGTAGATAAAGGATTAACTTTGAAGATCGGAGTCTGGGCGACACCAGATGATAATCAAACTTATACTTTAGTTTATGACTATATAAAAAGAATAGAAGATGCAGGAACTAATGCAAATGTTAATCCTGATATTCCAGGAAGATATTTGCCATGTTTAACTTATGCTTTAGCTTATAACATTGCTCAAAAAAATGAGCAGTCAATACCTAGAGTTCCAATTATCAAAGCTAGATATGATGAACTGTGGAAAGAAGTTTCAGAATCAGATAGAGAAAGAGCAGCAGTTAAATTTATACCTAACTTAAATAGTTATTAAGTATGGCATATGCAGTAGGAAAAAAATCTTTAGGTATTTGTGATCGTTGTGGTTTTACTTATAAATTAAATAAACTTAAATACGAAGTACAAGATCAAAAAAGAACAGGAAGTAGAATATGTCCTAATTGTTTTGATCCTGATCAACCTCAATATAGAGTTGGAGAAATAAACACATCGGATAATATATCTCTTTTTAATCCTAGACCAGATTCTAATAAAAAAGAATATGCAACTTATTTTGGATTTAATCCTGTAAATAGTACAGGCTCTGTTATTAAATTAGAATTAGGTAAAGTAACTATCACTAATACTTCAACAGGTGGTGGCGGTGGTGGTGGAGCTAGTTCTGTAGATATAAATGTTTCTTTATCTGGTCAATCTTTAACTACTACTCTAGGCTCTTACACAGTTCTTAATAACTCAACTATAAATTCAGTTTCAGGTAATCAAACATCTGGACAAATAGGAACAGTAAATGTAAATGTAGGTACTACTTATGCAGTTACAGTAGCATCTTTTGGAGGTGGTAATAGATTTTATATAGATGGAGTTGTTTATCCAACTTTAAATTTATCAGAAGGCTCTACATATACATTTGATCAATCTGATGCTTCTAATAATAATCACCCATTAAGATTTTCTACAACTTCTAATGGTACTCATGCAGGAGGAACAGAATATACAACAGGAGTTACTACTAATGGAACTCCAGGAAATGCAGGAGCTTATACAAGAATTACAGTTGCTGTAGGAGCACCAACTCTTTATTACTATTGTACTAACCATTCAGGTATGGGCGGTCAAGCAAATACACCTTAATTTTATGACTTATACAGAATTACAAACTTTAATAAAAAATTATCTCGAAAATTCAGATACTACATTTGTAGGTGATTTGCCTCAAATAATTAAACAAGCAGAAGAGAGAATATTAAAATCTGTAAGATTGCCAAATTTTAGAAAAAATGTAACAGGCGTTTTAACTTCGGGTAATCAATTTTTGAGCACACCATCTGATTTTTTAGATAATTTTTCACTTGCTGTTACTGCTAGTAATAATATGGATTTTCTTTATTTTAGAGATGTAAATTTTATTAGAGAAGCTTTTCCAAATACAACTATACAAGGAGTGCCCAAACACTATGCACTATACGATGATAATACCTTTATTGTTGGTCCTGTACCTGATCAAAACTATTCTGTTGAATTACACTACTTTTATCGCCCTGCCTCAATAACTGCAGGATCAGGTAGCGGAACTACTTGGCTTTCAGAAAATGCTTCTAATACTTTATTATACGGGTGTCTTGTAGAAGCATATATGTATATGAAAGGATCAGCAGATTTACAAGCTGAATATGAAAAAAGATATTTTCAAGCTATATCAAGACTTAAAAATCTTGGTGAAGCTGATAACACACTAGATACTTATAGTGGCGGTCAATTTAGGGAGAAAAGATCATAATGATAAGCGTAGATACTAAACCCGAAGTCGGTAACGTAAATGTTGTAGCAACAGAAAATAAAGGTTTGAGTCCTGAATATTGGACTGAAAGAATACTTGAAAGATTAATTTCTAT
>TARA_B100000963_G_scaffold294615_1_pt1 | contig 13017 bp, 11 predicted proteins | sample TARA_B100000963 | Tara Oceans TARA_B100000963 (sample SAMEA2622097) | marine metagenome | biome: marine biome (ENVO:00000447); feature: surface water layer (ENVO:00002042); material: "saline water (ENVO:00002010), including plankton (ENVO:xxxxxxxx)" | depth 5 m | reverse complement strand
CCTTATCTCTTTTACCCAAAGGCCCTGCTTTCCCGGCAGGGCCTTTTCTTTGGGTTCGTAATCATCAAAAAAACTCAAGTTCTTTTGAGCACAACAGCGAAAAGCACTCCTTCCCGACAAGAAACGACCACCTCATCCGAATCGCATAGATTACTTTGCCCAAGCTTCTCTGTGGCAGAAAGTGATTCACCGCTAAGGTTCCACCTCAAACCTTTTGCAGTGACACCTTTGCAGGGAACCAACGGGAGCAGGCTCAAAGTCGCTCCTTTGCGCCCTCGAAGACTCAATGGGCATTCGGGAGTGATTCTCCTGATCCATTCCTCATGGCCGTCAAAGACCACCAACCGCAGCGGATCGATTCGCGAAGCGATCATCAAATTCGTACAGAGGTGATCCGAACGGCCTCCCAATCCACCAAGAATAACAATTTCCTCGGGCGAAGTACGGCTATCCAACCAGTCCAACGCCTTTTCGAAGTCGGTGGTCTCCTGATCGATCATCCGATGAACCGATACCTTGGTTTCCTTGGCCGCCACTTTTTCGAAGGAAGGGAAGGAATCGGCATCACCGATCAGTACCTCGGGAAGTAAACCAGCTTCAGCGAAACACCTCCACCCACCATCGACTGCAATGGAAAAGTCGGTTTCCTCGACCCACCATCTGAGAATTTCAACAGACGGCGGTAATCCCGCCAAAACCAAGAGGGCTTTTTTGCAAACCATGTCCAAGCTAGAGAAAAAAACCTTGTTGCTTTTCGCTGATGGGCATTTCCAGTTTTTCCATCACCATCAGCATGTCTTCCCACACCTTTCGCTTACTTGCCTTACTCGGATTATGAAGGAGATAAGAGGGATGGTAAGTTACCATAAGCGGAATCCCATCAAACTCGAACCACTTGCCCCGGCAATCGGACATTCGTCGCTTCGGATCATGACCCAAAAGTCCATCCGTGGCAGTCTTTCCCAAGGCGATAAGAACACGCGGGCGCACAATCTCGATTTGGCTTCTAAGATAAGGCAGGCAAAAATTCATTTCCTCCGACGTAGGCGGACGATTGCCATAGGCTTGGCCGTGCCTCGGTCTCCAATTTAGAATATTACCCAAGTAAACGGCCTCTCGATTCATCCCCATTGCCTCGATGATTCGCTCCAGCAATTCTCCCGCGGGACCAACGAAGGGCAGCCCTTTCTTCTCCTCCTCGGCACCAGGGGCTTCCCCGCAAAGGAAAAGGTCCGTATCCAAATTACCGGTTCCAAATACGACCTGAGCATTCGGATTCAGTTGACTTACGCAGGTTTCGCAATTGAGAACCTTTTCCTTCAACCAATTCCACTGCTCGGTTTTCGTTCCTTCCGGCAACTCCAAAACCGGAGGTTTGGGCAAGCTCCCGGCAAGCTGGATTGGTTCCGCATAACGAACCAAGGATTTCGATTCTTCGGGACTTTTTCCGGGCGTGGCCAACTCACGAACGGACTCGGACTCAATAGCGACGTTGCCTTCGGGTTGGCTTGCTTGAACCGTTTTGGGAAAGGCGTCTTCCAAAGCCCGTAAGGTCTTCTCCTCCACATAAATTTCATGCACTCCTTCGGACCGAAGCCTCCTAAGCTCAAGAAGTAAGGCGTGGGTATCTTCGACCAAACTTGGACTCATATGAGGTTAGCTCAGGATTGGACCGGAAAGTTTTTCGACGTACTTGGCAAGCAAATCGAATTCCAGGTTGACCTTTTGGCCTACCTGGCGATCAACCAAGTTAGTCCGAGCGATGGTGTGTGGAATTAGCCAGACTGCAAAAGAAGATTCATTGACGTCGCAAACCGTAAGCGAACATCCATCCAAAGCGATGCATCCCTTGTCTACTAGATAACGCGAGTAATCCGCGGGAATTCCCACCTGTAGATATAAGTTCTTTCCTCTTTCCTCAAAAATTTCAATTAGGCCGCATGCGTCGACGTGCCCGGATACGAAATGACCACCCAACCGGGCATTGGCGGCAAGAGAACGTTCCAGATTTACGGAGGATCCAACCTCAATCTCTCCTAAATTCGTACGCTCCATGGTTTCTTCCAGCAAATCGAAGGAAGCTTCCTCGTCCGCATCCTCTCGCAGGGTCAGGCAACATCCGTTTACGGAGAGACTCTCACCCTGTCCCAATCCATCCGAACCAGAGAAAGGCAGGGAAAGACGCAGGACCCATGAATCCTTATCCTCTGTCAAGGATAACACTTCACCTACGCTTTCAACAATTCCAGTGAACATGTGAATTAAGAATTTTTTTAAGATAACCCAAAATGAGTGGAAAGATCATTTGACCTGAACAACATTGAAACTAGCTTGATTATTCGAATATGACAAATTCCATCTCACTTTGCAGGACATTTATTGCTGCCCTTGCCGGGATTTCCCTCTTTCTCGGGCTTCACTCAAATGGCATTCCCTCCTCCAGTCAACGTGTTCCTTCCGATTCGTTTCTTATACTATCGGTCAAGGCAAAGACCGTAATCGAAAAATCAGCCATGTGGAAAAGTGAGGTTTGGAGCCCGCTTCTGCAGAACTGGGCCATCCACCAAGCCGGTTTTTACGAACTCCTATTGGACGAAAACGCCAGCGGACTTAATCTTGAAGTTCCCCTACAAGTCTTTGCCAGATTGGATGAAAAGGATATTCCCACGCCCGCCTTTGGAGTAATCGGTTCCATCTCCGATACGGATAGACTGGATCAGACGATCAAAACCCTCGCCGAAACCTTTGGATTGAAAAGGAAAACAGGGAAATCTCCGCGGTACGGCAAACCCGAGTTTCCCTACGAGATCGGTCGAAAAGGGAAAACCTTTTACGCGTTCGGCTATCTTCCCAAAATCCTAACCAAGGATTCGTCGGCCAACGAAATGCACTTGGATCAGCTTTTCGATTCTTTTCCCAGAAAACCAAACTTGGAAAAGATGCCCGCAGCCATGATCAGCCACTTCGAAAGAAATGCGGACTGTTCGGTCTATCTTGACGGAACCGGACTTGCTCGTGCCTTCGACAAATTTATCCAGAAGACGGAAAACATTTGGATTAACGCCATTCTTCCTCTCATCGATAGGCTCACTCATCGTTCCGTGGGACTCCACGCCTCCTCGACCAAAGGAGTCATCAAGCTTCAGGTGATCGATTATTCCAGCTTGCGTGCACCCAAATCCATCCGAAAGGACAAGCTTTCTCTCATCGACTCCATTCCGGGAGATGCTCCGATTGTCGCCAGGCTCAGTTTATCCGATGGAAAAATGCAGGAATGGGTGGGAGAGACCGCAGATCAACTGCTTCGCATTCTGACGGCTGGAAGAATGAACAAAGATTCGGTGCTACCGGGTTTCGACGCGTCTATTCGTGAACTCATTCAAGCGCCCAGCGGTGACTTCGTTTTCATAGGTGGTCCCTTTGACCCTAAAACCGCCACCAGCTCGGAGGGAACCCCGGTCTTGGAATACAACCCTTCTTATGCACTTGGCATACGTATCGCCAATCCCTTTCCCCTCAAGCAACTGCTATCCGGTCTCAATTCCGCAAACTCTCTCGATTCTCTCTTGAGTCTTCACGGCATTCAACTCGTTCAAGACAAAGATACGCTCTGGCTGTCGACTCCACACTTTCAAAGAGAACTTGAAACTGGCAAACCCATTATTGCTCTCTCTTCGGTAAAAAAGAAATTCCTCAATGATCACGGCTTTTGCCTGAATTTTTCAATTCCACCAGTCACTCAATCGATCAGGAAATCGAGAGCCCTCTCCTTCACTCAACTGAAAAATCTCGATTTCATCGACGAGTTTTCATCCCTTTCCGTTTCTCTGAAAGACAGGCAATTGGATATAGTCGGAAAACTCAGGCGAAAAAATTTGCATGGTTGGAAAGTCCTGTTCGAACACCTTGGGCAGGAACTGATCGACCTCAAAAACGACGGATTGTATCTAGCCATTGCCCGAGATGATTTCAATGCCTTGGCCATGGAAGTGTCCAATGGCGCTTTGGTAAACGCCAATGATCGATTCGGACACACTCCCTTACATTATGCCGCATTCAAGGGAAATGCCCGTTTCGTCGACTATCTGCTCCGAAATGGAGGGGACCCGAACGTCCGCGGTCGTCACGACTCGACGCCCCTTCATAGCGCCGCTTGGGGTCGGAATATGGCAGTGGCCGAAGTTCTGCTTGAGGATGGGGCTGACGTAGATGCATCGACCGACGAAGGGGAAACTCCCGGAATGACGGCCGCGCTTCGTGGCGAGCAGGACTTACTTGAAATTCTTTTTGCGCTGTCGGCCGATCCCCACGCCAAAGACCAGCATGGAACCAACCTACTTGATTTGGCGGCCGCAGGCGGACACCAAAAAATCGTGGAATTGCTTAGCGAAATCGGAGTGTCCAACAACCATCCTCTGCATGTCGCTGCAGGTCTTGCCAATTTCGAAGTCGTTGAAAAACTACTGGAAAAGGGACACTCGGTGAATGACCGTGATTCGTTCGGAGCCACTCCGCTCCTCATCGCTGTGGTCGCCGGCCAAGAGAAGATGGTTGACCTGCTCCTATCTAAGGGAGCCGATCCTCATCTCTCCGCAAAAGACGGATACACTCTTATGCATGGAGCGGCTTTCTCGGGAAAGAAAAGTCTCATCCGCAAAGGCCTTTCCTTCGGTCTGGAGATCAACTCCCGGTATGGACCCGAGGGAATCACTCCCGCGGACGTAGCTGAGGATGAAGGACCTGCCCTGCCCTATTTGCGCTCGATGGGAGGACGGACGGCTTGGGAATTGGGCCCTCACCGCTAGCCCCTAATGATCATGGCCCAAGCGGATCAGGCTCCGCCCAACGCCCGCCAGTTCACCATCCAATTTCCTCGCACCGGGAATCAATCCTTCCAAGAAATTCCAAAATCTTTGCGAGTGATTCATTTCCCTCAGATGAGCAAGTTCGTGAAAAAGCACGTAATCTCCCAAAGCGCAGGGAAGAAGCATGATTCTCCAGTTAAGTGAGATGGTGCCCTTCGACGAACAGGAACCCCATCTGGTTCGCTGGTTGCCCACACGTATCTTTTTAGGCACCAGACCGGATTTATTCATACAGTCTCCGAGCCTTCTCGGAAGAAACTCCTTTCCCAAGAGAAGGCAGGCTGCCAACAAACTTTTTTCGATACTGTGATTGGGATCTAGGGAAAGCAGCGCTTTTTTCTCACTCACCTGCCAATCGAGAAAGGAAGCCTTTGGCCCAAAATGCCATTCGACAGGCAGTTGACTTTCCATCAGGCAGAGCTTTCCTCCGGTTCTGAAATAGGTGGACAGAGGAACCTCCTTCGGAAATTCAGCCGCTTTCTTGCGAAGCCAATTTTCCTGCGCGAAAAGAAAGGTTTTGGCTTGGGAAAGACAAGTCCAGCGCGGAATGGTCAGCATCAAACGGTCGGAACGAACCATGCGTAAATTCATTCTTCGCGCTTTTACGGACCGAACGATCTCGTATTCGAAAACGAGTTCTTCGCCCAATTCCTCAAAGAGAATACTCTCCACAACTTTATTCAAGTGAGCATCTCAGTCCCTGCCAATCTTCGACTCGGCATCCAACTTTTTTGCCTGAAGAGAAGAAAAACGACGAAGAGCCGATTCCGGATCAATGCCAGACTCTCGACAGGCTCCAACCATTTCGAACAGAAGTTTTCCAGCTTCCTCTTCGGTCCAACCCTTTCCTTCGATTACGACGTCCTGATCCCAATGCCCTTTCCGCTCTAACCCAGCCTTCCGGACTCTCTTGTAGATGTCATGAGCAAAAAGCAAAGCCGGTAAACGCGGAGGTAAATCCTTGAACATCGAGGATGAGTTTTCGGGCAAACCCTTTTCCTTTTTTTCTCGGGCTTTGATCGATTCCCAGCGATCAATGACCTCCTCGGCCGTTTTCATGCGGTCATCCTCGTCTCCAAATACGTGAGGATGCCTGCGAATGAGCTTTTGGTTCACTCCTCGCGCCACGTCCTCCAAATCAAATTTAGAGGATTCTTCGGCCAAAAGCGCATGAAAGACCACTTGAAGCAAAAGGTCTCCCAATTCCTCCTCCATGAGGACGTAATCTAGATTATCTATGGCCTCGAGAGTCTCGGATGCTTCTTCGACGAGGCATTGGGCCAAGGATTGGTGGGTTTGCTCTTGGTCCCACGGGCAACCTCCTGGTGCTCTCAGTTGGGCAACAATGTCTCTTAGTCGTTGAATTTCGCTCACTCTCGCGCATTGTGTTTAAAGAGACCTCAAGGGCAATTCATTCTCTGCAATCGGGTTAAAAATAATTCTTTATGGACAAATTATCGGAAATCATGAACTGGAAACGACGGGAGGTTGCTTCCCGCTCTCGTCCGGTCAGCGAACGCGAACTCACCCAATTGGGTGAACGCATGAAGGCGCACGGTTCCTTTCTGAAAGCCCTATCCAACGACCAACTCTCGGTCATTGCGGAAATCAAGAGAAAATCCCCATCCGCAGGAATCATCGCGGAAAAAATTTCCGCTCCCGAACAAGCCAGATCCTACTGCAACGCTGGGGCCGACGCCTTATCCATCCTCACCGATGAAAAATACTTCGGAGGGAAATTGGAGGATTTATGGGAAGTGAATGACTTTCTTTTCCAACATCAAAGAAACACCCCAACCCTCAGAAAGGATTTCATGGTTCATCCCATTCAGGTTCTGGAGGCATTGGAAGCCGGCGCCCGAGCCATCCTTTTGATCGTACGGGCGCTCAACGACGAGGATTTGAAAAACCTGAGAAACTGCGCGGATAATGCCGGATTGGATTGTCTTTATGAAATTCATGAAGAGGAGGAGTTGGCAAGAGCCCTCAAGCTCGACCCGAAGATTCTCGGCGTCAACAACCGAGATCTTCGCAAGTTCACCACGGATTTGTCGACCACGGAGAACCTTTTCCCTCTGATACCCGATGGGATCATCAAAGTCAGTGAGAGCGGAATTCTCGAACCGGAAGATGCATGGCGGGTCAGAGATGCGGGAGCGGATGCAATTCTCTGCGGCGAGGCCCTGATGAAGTCGGAAGACCCCGAAAGCTTCATTGCCGATGCAAAGGAAGAGGACTGAAGCGCTCGCCTTGCTCAGACGAAGACATGCCACTTTCTCCATCCGCAACCAGAGAACTTCTTCTCCAACTTAACCATCGGCCCAAGAAAAAACTTGGACAAAATTTTCTCACGGACGGAAACATTGTTGAAAAATCCATTGCCATGGCAGACTTGCCCAAAGGCATTGCCACCTTGGAAGTGGGACCTGGTCTGGGCACCCTCACGCAAGAACTTCTGAAATATGCGCAAACCGTACATGCAGTCGAATTCGATGGGAACCTCTGTCAGAATCTAAGGCAAAGGTTCGCCTCCTTCATTTCACAGGGTAAACTCATTCTCACTGAGAAAGATGCGGTAAAAAATCCTCTGGGTTCGATCCCTCTGGACTGCCCGGACTACATGGTGGTGGCCAATCTGCCCTACGCCATTTCCTCCGCATGGATGGAAGCCTTGCTGGCCACTCGACAAATCCCCAGACGCATGGTGCTTATGCTTCAAAAGGAAGCGGTTGAACGAATGTGGGCCAAACCCAATGGAAAGAACTTCAACGCTCTCAGTGTCTTTTTGCACGCTTCCTTTACCTTAGAGATAAGTCATTCCGTTTCCAGACAATGCTTTCATCCAGTTCCGAAGGTTGATTCCGTTCTCATTCGCATGGACCGCTTGAAGAGCCCCTATCTCTTTTCCGATGAGTCGCGACATCTCATTCGTAGGATTTTCACCCAAAGAAGGAAGCAAATGGGCTCCCTTGCGAGAAGAGAGAAACCGCAATACCAATCAAAACTAATGGACTGGCTTAATCAAAATCAGTTACCGGCCAACTTAAGAGCCGAGCAAATTCCTCCTCAAGCTTGGCGGAAATTGGCACAATCCTTGAACACTTAGGCGGGTACGCCCGAACCACAGCATTTCTTGTATTTTTTTCCGCTTCCGCAAGGGCAAGGGTCATTCCGTCCGACTTTGGGTTGGTCTCGAACAACCGGTACGGCAACCTTGGGAATCTCAAGCGATTCGCTGGCTTCGAGAGAGGGAGCGGGAGAAGCGGGAGCGGAAAACCGATCGAAGCCCTTTCCACCAGTTGCATCCGGCCCAGTGGTCTTGGCCACGTCCGATAAGGCGGAAAGCATATTCTCGAATGCCGCCAAATTCGTTGATGAACGAAACATACCCGAACAAACCTCCGACCGCATCGTACCCATCATCTCCTCAAATGCGCGGAAAGCCTCGTTCTTGTACTCACTTAACGGGTCTTTTTGTCCGTACCCTCGCAAGCCCACGCTGCGCCTCAACTCTTCCATCTCAGTCAAATGATCCTGCCAGTGAAGATCAGCCGCATGGACTACGACGTACCTTTCCAAACTTTGCAACTGCTCTGGGTTCTCCAATTTTCGCTTCGCGTCATAGGCCGTAGTGATCTTATCCAAAAGGATGTCCTTAACCTCCGCCTCATCCTTGCCCAAAAGATCATCGAGTCGCACCGACAAAGGAAAGGTGACGTTCACCCAAGAGGAAACAAGTGATTCCAAATCAGGCATCTCCTCGATTTTCGAAGCCTTGAACTCGGAGGGCGAAATACCGGCGAGCCTTTCGTCAATTTCCTCTTCGACGAGCTCGAGAAGAATCTTGCCGGGGTCTTCCTCCAAAAGTACGTCATTGCGAATGGAATAGACGATTTCTCTCTGACGATTGAGTACGTCATCGTATTGGAGCAATCGTTTGCGAATCGAATAGTTTTGTTGCTCCACCTTCTTTTGGGCATTTTGAATCGACCAATCAAGAGTTCCATGCTCCAAAACCTCATCATCGCCAAAGGACTTCTCGAGCATTTTCGAAAGAGCCCCTTGGTTGGCGAACAGGCGCATCAAGTCATCCTCAAGCGAAACGTAGAACCGGGATGCCCCAGGGTCGCCCTGACGAGCGCATCGTCCACGCAACTGTCGATCGATTCTCCTAGACTCATGCCTTTCCGTACCCAAAACCAAAAGTCCTCCCAGTTCCTTGACTCCCTCTCCCAACTTGATGTCCGTCCCCCGACCCGCCATATTGGTCGCAATGGTCACCGCACCCCGTTGACCCGCTTGGGCGACGATTTCCGCCTCTCGTTCGTGAAACTTTGCATTCAGAACGGTGTGGCGGATGTTGGCTCGTTTGAGCATACGACTGAAAACCTCCGATGATTCGACCGATGCAGTACCCACCAGCACCGGTTGACCCTTTTGGTTCGCTTCGGTCAAGTCCTCCAAGACCTGGTTGAATTTTTGCCGACGACCTTTGAACATAAGATCATTGAGATCCTTGCGTATGCAATCCCGGTGAGTCGGAATGACCATCACTCCCAACCGATAGATATCGTGGAATTCACCGGCCTCGGTTTCAGCGGTTCCGGTCATTCCCGCCAATTTTTCGTACATCCTGAAGTAATTCTGAATGGTGATAGTGGCATAGGTCTTGGTCTCTTTCTCTATCGCCACGCCTTCCTTGGCTTCGACCGCCTGGTGCAATCCATTGCTCCACCGTCGACCCGGCATCAAGCGACCGGTGTTCTCATCGACGATCATAACCTTGCCCCCTTGCACGACGTACTGCTTGTCCTTTTCGTAAAGGCCATATGCGCGAAGCAGTTGAGAAACCGTATGAATCCGCTCGCTTCGAACTTGAAAATCACGCTCCGCCTCCTCGCGGTCACCCCTCTTTTCCTCATCCGAACGATCCGCTCGACGATCAATCTCAACATAAAGCGTAGCAAGATCCGGAATCACAAACCCTTGAGGATCGCCCGGACTGATCAGTTCGCGACCCTTCTCGGTCAAGTCCGCCTGTTGATTCTTCTCATCGATCACGTAATGCAATGCCTCCTTGAGGGAATGAGCCCGTTCCTTATTGTAATCCGAGTTCATTTCCAGATCGAATTTTTCAAAACGCTTCCGGATCGCAGCATCCTCCATCATTCTCATGAACTGGCGGTGAGTCGGCATGCCCCTCTTTACTTGATAGAGTTTCGCGGTTGCCTCGTCCGCCGCTTCCTCCTCCAGTTCCTCCTTGGCGAACGAATTCTTTGCTTCTTCAGCCAACTTGTTGCATTGTCGCAACTGGGTATCGAAAAGCTTCATCACCAGAGGCTTCATTTCGGAAAACGGCAGAGGATGGTCCTCTCTCATGGGACCGGAAATGATAAGCGGTGTTCGGGCTTCGTCGATTAGGATCGAATCAGCTTCGTCAATAATACAGAAATAGTGATCTTGCTGCACCTGATCTTCGATGCAGGTGGCCATACCATTGTCACGGAGATAATCGAAACCAAATTCGGAAGCCGTTCCATAGGTAATGTTTCGCTTATACATTTCCCGACGCTCGACCGCAGGCATATTGTTCTGAATGCATCCAACGGTAAGTCCAAGGAATTCGAAGAGAGCTCCCATCCAATGGGAATCGCGGCGGGCAAGGTAATCGTTGACCGTAACCAGTTGGCAATTCTTTCCACTCAAGGCATTGAGATAAAGGGGGCAGGTCGAGACCAAGGTTTTTCCCTCTCCGGTCGCCATTTCAGCAATGTGACGATCGTGCAAAGCCATACCGCCGATCAATTGAACGTCATAATGCACCATTTCCCATTCAATCGGATGATCGCATACGGAAATGGTTTTTCCGCATAATCTTCGGGCGCCGTTCTTGACCACCGCAAAGGCCTCAGGCAACAAATCCTCCAATGATTCGCCATTCTTGCAGCGTTCCATGAACTCCTCGGTCTTGCCTTTAAGCTCTTCATCGGAAAGACTTTGATACTGCTTTTCCAGTTCGTTGATCCGGCTTACCACGGGAGCGCATTTCTTGACGTACTTTCGGTGCTGTCTGCCTTTGAAGGACTGCAGGAGTGACTGGACTGGAGCAAGTGGATTCATTTTGCTGAACTTAAAATCACAAACCGAGGCATTGGCGAAAATGGGGAATCGTTCGATCCAATCCTTCGCTCAAATCTATTTTAGGACTCCATCCCAAGACTTTCCGGGCCAGGGAAATATCAGGTTTACGCTGCATCGGATCATCGGAGGGCAAGTCCTGCTCTATGATGGTTGAGGAACCTTCAATCTTGCCCAAGACCTGTTCCGCAAGTTCCCGGATGGTGAATTCAACCGGATTACCTATATTTACGGGGCCAACGGTTTGATCCTGTTCCATTGTCCTCATCATTGCCTCGATCAAATCATCGACAAAACAAAAGGAACGGGTTTGAGAACCATCACCATAGATCGTCAAATCCTCACCCTGCAGAGCCTGTACGATGAAGTTCGAAACCACCCTGCCGTCGTTTGGCAGCATGCGGGGACCGTAGGTGTTGAAGATCCTAACCACACGCATATCCAACGCATTCTCCCGGTGATAATCGAAAAAGAGCGTTTCAGCGCAACGCTTGCCTTCGTCATAGCAGGCGCGTAATCCGATTGGATTTACGTTTCCCCGATAACTTTCGGGCTGGGGGTGCACTTCGGGATCTCCGTACACTTCGGACGTGGAGGCTTGCAAAATTCGGGCCCCGACCCGCTTGGCCAGTCCCAAGCAGTTAATCGCTCCCATGACCGAAGTCTTGACTGTCTTGATGGGATTGAATTGATAATGCACGGGAGAAGCGGGACAGGCCAAGTTGTAGATGCGCTCCACCTCGACTTTGAACGGATCGACCACGTCATGCCTCATCAATTCGAAATTTGGGTTATCCAGCAGATGAGCGACGTTTTTTCTTCGTCCTGTGAAAAAGTTGTCCATGCACAGGACTTCTTCACCTTGCGCAAGCAAACGCTCGCACAAATGACTCCCAAGAAATCCTGCGCCTCCTGTTACTAAAGTTGCCATAATTTAATGTTCAGATATCCATCTTATCAGATGCTTCTCTTTTGAAAACATTCTTTTCTCGCGAAAACCTACGGATTCATTTTCGACAAGACCTTGAAAAGAGCTTGAGTACCGTCCTCCTCATAATTTTCCTTTCTGGCCATCTCGTAGAAACTCATGGCCAATTCCAAGCCTTTCAAGTCAAGTCCCATGCGTTTCGAATCTTCCATGGCGATTCCCATGTCCTTGATGAAATGCTTGATGTAAAAACCCGGAGCCCAATCTCCCCGAACCATACGCGGACCGAGTTGGTTCAAGGACCAGCAACCCGCGGCTCCCCGCCCGATCAAATCGATGACTTGGCTAAGATCCAAATTCGATCTTTGGGCATAAAGAAGAGATTCGACCGTCCCGATCATGGTCGAGGCAATGAGGATTTGATTGGCCATCTTAACCCTTTGACCGGATCCCGCTTCTCCAAACCAGCGAATCCGCTCCCCCAAAACTTCCAAAATGGGCAAGGCTTGCTCAAAAACCTCACGCGCGCCTCCGCACATGATCGCCAAACTCGCATTCCTGGCCCCGACGTCCCCTCCACTCACGGGAGCGTCCAATGCAAAACATTGCTTCCTTTCCATTTCCCTGGCAATGCGAAGGGCAAGATCCGGACTTGAGGTTGTCATATCCACCACAATCCCTCCTTCTCCGAGCGCATCTCGAACACCATTTTCTCCAAGAAGCGCCTCCTCCACCTCTTCGGGATATCCGAGCATGGAGAGGACCACTTGGCTTGCTTCCGCTGCCTCTGCGGGAGAGTCCGCCCATTGCGCCCCCATCTCCAAAAGCTTTTCCGCCTTCGCCCTCGTTCGGCTGAACACCCTCATTTCATAACCTGCTTGCAACAAATGAGTGGCCATGGGAACCCCCATCACTCCAGTTCCGAGCCAGCTAATGTTTGGTTTATCCATCTGTTCAAGGGATCAGGATTAGTGAATGAGAAATTGGTCGGGCCGGTGAGATTTGAACTCACGACCCCTACACCCCCAGCGTAGTGCGCTACCAGACTGCGCTACGGCCCGACCTTGGATTGCAAAATTTGCAAGG
>TARA_B100000963_G_scaffold361912_1_pt1 | contig 13024 bp, 19 predicted proteins | sample TARA_B100000963 | Tara Oceans TARA_B100000963 (sample SAMEA2622097) | marine metagenome | biome: marine biome (ENVO:00000447); feature: surface water layer (ENVO:00002042); material: "saline water (ENVO:00002010), including plankton (ENVO:xxxxxxxx)" | depth 5 m | reverse complement strand
ATGATGATAGGACTAGGTGCTTCAGTAGGCGTAGTGTTAATGATACACTATGTTATTGTACCTAACGGATATTAAAATTTTTTATTTGACAACACAACGAAAAGAAAGTATAATACATGCAAAGAGTAGAAGGATTCAAAAAAATTATAATATATTCTGATACAGACAGAGTAAAATGTAGCGGAGAACATAATGATCATCCGTTAGTGTATTATACTATTCCACAAGGCGGTGAAGTAGTATGTGGTTATTGCGATATAGTTTTTAGAAGACGTGAAGATGATACTTGGGAAGATGAAACAATGTTAAACAGGTTTGAATCATGAAGATTATAGTTGCATTAGATTATACAAATCCTTTAGAAGCACTTGAAATGTGTGCTAAATTAAGAGATGTTGCAGATGGATTTAAAATTAATCATGCACTATGGAGCCAAAGTGTTTACATTAAAGATTATACACAAGCAGGAGAATTGTTTGTTGATTGCAAATTATGGGACACCCCAAATACTGTAAAGCAAGTTGTACAAAAGATTGTAGACAAAGGTGCTACAATGACTACAATTTGCACACATAATAACGAAGCAGTATTTGAAGAACTAGAACAGTTTTCAGATCAAGTTAAACTATTAGGTGTAACATATCTAACCAGTTGGAGTGGCAGTGACTTATTAGATATACTACACTATCTGCCTAAAGGCGCAGATGTAATGTGGAGAGAAAATATCGAACGTGTACGCAAATATGGATTCGCAGGCATGGTATGTAGTCCAAAAGATTTACCTGTGGTGTTACCTTTAACACCAGGAATGATAAGAGTATGTCCCGGCATAGGAACAAACAAAGGACAGATAAGAACTGTATCACCTAAACAAGCAACTAACCTTGGAGCAGACTATCTAGTTATCGGAAGAACAATTACACAAAGTAAAGACCCTGTACAGGCTCTAATAGATATAAGGCAAGGCATATGAAAATAAGATTTTATCAAAAGTTAGACAAAGGTAGATGGCTAGGTTTTATGATTGCCATTGGTGCCGCTTATGTTTTATCTGATGCTAATACAGATACACAAGCAATAGGATGGGGGATGGCTTGTGTAAGTTGTTTAATGTGGATTTACTTTGCAGTTAAAGATAAAGACATTCCAAGAGCATGTATGGAACTAATGTATATGTTGTTGGCAATGAGAGCAGTTTACAATTGGATGATAGGTTGAGACGTATAATAAAAACTTGCACTTGGCAACTACTAGGAGTGGTATGGTTTATGAGTTATGCTCTTGTTACAGGAGGTGACCTTTGGTACACATTAGGTTTATCTCTAACTAGTATTCCTGCAGGTGCTCTTATGTTTTACTGTCATGAATGGATATGGGATAAAGTTAAATGAAGATAGGTATAGCAGGATATGGTTACGTGGGCAAAGCACACGAATTAATATTTGAACCTTATCACGATATTATAATAAGTGATCCTGCAAAAGGTCACTACGGAGACTTGCGTCATGCAGATGCAATTATTATATGTGTAAGCACACCAGGAAGTACTAATGGTCATTGTGATGTAACTAATGTAGGTGATGTTCTTGATGATGGTCCTAATGTTCCTTATTTGATTAAAAGCACAATGAGTATAGAAGGCTGGAAGTTAATAACAGATTGTTGTAAGAATAAAAATATTTGTTACTCTCCAGAGTTCCTACGTGCGGCACATTGGAAAACTGATTTTCGATCACAAGATCAAATGTATGTTGGAGGTAGTGATACAAATTTTTGGGCAGAATTGTTTATAGATGCAATAGGTCCAATTAGCGTTACTCCATTTGATCCTAAAGAACTTATTGCCGCGAAGCAATTAAGAAACAGTTTCCTAGCACTAAAAGTAACTTACTTTAATCAAGTGAAAGATTTTTGTGATGCACAAGGAATAGACTTTGAATCAGTCAGAAAAGTTATTACAGACGACAAGAGAATCAATGCTAGTCATAGTTTAGTATCACGTAATGCACGTGGATATGGCGGACATTGTTTTCCTAAAGACGTTACTGCAACCATAAGGTCTGCTCAGGTCGCAGGAGGACGTATAACTATACTTGAAGAAGCAGACAATTACAACCAACAGGTTAGAAAGGAACCAACTTGAAGATGAAAATCATTACAGGAAATGCTAATCCTAAATTAGCAGAGGAGATTGCAGAACATACTTTTGCAACTCTGGTGCCAGCAACAGTTACAACGTTTGCTGACGGCGAATCAAGCATAGAGTTTATGGAAAACATTAGAGGCGAAGATGTTTTTATTATTCAAAGCACATGTACTCCTGTAAACGATAGTTTAATGGAAATGCTTATCATGATTGATGCGGCACGTAGATCTAGTGCAAGCAGAATCACTGCGGTAATTCCTTATTATGGTTATGCTAGACAAGATAGAAAAAGTGCTAGTCGTACACCTATTACTGCAAAGTTAGTTGCTAATCTATTAGTGACAGCAGGTGCAGATAGAATTTTAACTATGGATCTTCATGCTGGTCAGATACAAGGTTTCTTTGATATTCCTGTAGATGATCTTACCAGCAGGGTGGTCTTCGCCAAAGACATAAAAAGATCAATTGGCATTATAGATGATTCTGAAGTAGAACAAGCAAGCACAGTTTTTGTTTCTCCAGATGCAGGCGGTGCTGTTAGAGCAAGAAAATTTGCCGATATGTTTAACGGTGACATTGCTATTGTAGATAAGATGCGTCCTGAAGCAGGCAAGTCAGAAGTAATGAATCTAATAGGAGAGGTAAAAGGCAAACATGCTATCCTAGTAGATGATATTGTTGACAGTGGTGGAACACTTTGTAAAGCCGCTGAAGCAATTATGAAAGCAGGTGCATTGAGTGTTAGAGCATACATTACACATGGAGTTCTTTCAGACGATGCATGTCAAAAGGTTGAGAAGTCAGTACTAGATGAACTAGTTGTAACAGATAGTATTCCTAATCGTTGCCCTAAGAATTGCAAAAAAACAAGACAAGTAAGTGTAGCACCACTATTTGGAGAAGCCATTAGACGAGTAACTAACGAAGAGTCCGTTAGTAGTTTGTTTGTGTAAATGGTACGTGTTGGAATAAACGGCTTTGGTAGGATAGGTAGATGCGTTGCACGACACATCCTAGATGAAAGAAACGATTTAGAACTTATTAAAATAAATGCTACAGGTGACTATGATTCAAATAGTCATCTTCTACATTATGATAGTATTCACGGAAGATGGCAAGGTAAACTAGACGACAAAATTCGTTGGAGTCACACTAGAGATATCAACGAATGTAATTGGGAAGGTTGTGATGTTGTACTAGAATGCACAGGAGCATTCAATGATCGCCGGGCGTATGCACATATTGTTAACGGAGCAACTAGAGTTTTAATAAGTGCTCCTGCTAAAGATGTAGACTTCACATCAGTTTACGGAGTCAATCATCACGAACTTACATCGGATCATAAAATTATTAGCAATGCAAGTTGCACAACAAATTGTCTTGCACCAATGGCAATGGTATTACACAAAGAGTTTGGAATCAAAAGAGGTGTAATGACAACAGTTCATTCTTACACAGGAGATCAAAGCACAGTTGATCGTAGACATAAAGATCCTTATCGTGCAAGGACAGCAGGCATGAGCATGATACCTACAAGCACTGGTGCAACTAAAAACATAGGTAAAATAATTCCAGAATTAGAAGGTAAGTTAACAGGTAGTGCAATAAGAGTACCTACTGCAAACGTAAGTTGTGTAGATTTTACATTCCAATCAGAAACTGAATTATTGAAAGAAGAAGTTAATGAAGCATTTGAAACTTATGCAAGCCTTTTTATGAATGGTGTGCTAGGTTATGAAAGACAACCATTAGTTAGTATAGATTACAATCACACCGCTGAAAGTTGTATTATTGCCGCGGATCAAACACAAGTGATTGACAAGCATATGGGCCGAGTATTAGGCTGGTATGATAACGAATGGGCATTCAGTTGTCGTATGGCTGACACTGCCGCTTATATAGGATCTTTATAAAATGAATATAAACATAACCACCCACCCGACTGGCCGAAGTCCCGAAAACAAATTCTTCTTTGGACACAAAACAAAATGTTTAGATATGTCTAGACCTAAGTACCATAAGATAGGACTAGAAGCAGACTTTAAAGACTTTCATAATACAATGTATGAACTAGAATACAATCATAATCTTGTTTTTTATACAAGCGGAATGTGTTTTAGAGTAGAAACAAATGACGATAGGCATGCACAGTTCGTCCGTAACATGTTTACTGTTGAGGAAAACGGTTTAGACCATACAGCCGATTGGACTATCTTACACAACACAGAGTTAGAAGTTCCTGCTCCAAAAATATTTGTACATCTTGATGAACAGATAATGTTAATAGCAGGTACAACATTCTTAGGAGAAATAAAAAAAGGTGTGTTTGGTATTGTAAGTTTTGCAACTCCACGAAGAGATGCATTGCCTATGCATTGTAGTGCATTTACATACAATGGCACAACTAATTTAATGTTTGGCCTTAGTGGTACAGGTAAAACAACTCTTTCAAGCGATCCAGACTATCAACTTATTAGTGATGATGAAGTACTGTGGGAACAAGATAGTATTCAAATGATTGAGACAGGATGTTATGCAAAGTCAGAAGGACTAAGTATTGAAACACATCCTACTATTTTTAATGCAGTTGAACTAGCAAAACAACGTGACACATTAGTTATAGAAAATCCACAAGCGGTAAATGCTAGACTAAGTTATCCTATTGATTGTGTGAGCAATGCTTATCACAAGCCGCAGAACTTTGATCATGCTAAGAATATATTCTTTCTTACTATGGATGCTAAAGGTGTGTTTCCTCCAGTAAGTGAAATCAAAGGTGATACAATTAAACGTTTCTTTGAAACAGGATACACTAGTCAAATGCCAGGAACTGAAGCAGGCTCAGAAGAGATCAAGCCATTGTTTAGTCCTTGCTATGGATCTCCTTTTATGCCAAGGGCAGTAAAAGTATACAGCGAATTGTTAATGAATAAAATAAATGCTAACGGATGCAATGTATATCTAATTAACACTGGAATGGATAGAGACGGTTATAGATTTGATTTAGAATTTACTCGTAATTGTGTTAAAGATGCAATAAAAGAAGGCGCACCAGATAATAGTGACGCCTGCTTAGAAATATTAGAAGAACTTATTAGTCAAGGTTAGATATGTGTTTGATATACTCTACCATAGAGTGATCACCAAAGTTATCTATTTTACCTTTTTTGATTCCCATCCACATGCCACGCCAACGATCTTTAAACCTTTGCCAAGCAGTAGGACTTCTATAATTACCATAAGCATTTAAGTAATGTTCTTCACCATGATGTACGTAACCCATAATTGCTAGTGGTACCCTACATACAATATCATTATTGTTTACCCATCTGTGATGTGAAATATGTAGACTATTACAATATCCTCTCCAACCCACTCTTGGAGATCCAAAAGTATAAAGTTCAATAGGATTGTTTAAGTCAACATTATGTTTACAACGTGAAGACATTATAGTTGCCATTGCCGCACCTAAACTGTGTCCACAAAACCACAGTTTCTTATTTAGATTTGCTTTACGTTGAATGTCTTCCTGCACCATAGGCCATAGTTCGTCTACTTCTGCTTTGAAACCTCTATGTACTCTACTAACAGTTTCAGCCATTACAGGTAATGCTTTCAAATCTGCTTTAATATCATTAAATTCTGTCGGTTGTGTACCTCGACATGCAATTACTATATCATCTTTGTTCATAAAACGATATGCTTGCGCCCCATCTTTATCGTAGAATTCCACAGTTGTAAACCCTAATTTCTTCACTTGACCTTTTGCTTCTTTTATGTTACTATAAGCAATACTTGAAAGTTTAGCAAATAATAGGGATCGCTCATTGAAATTCAGTTTACTAATTGACATATGCCCATCTCCTAAGTTTACAAAACTATTTATTCTAACGCTAAATACTGTAACGGAGTAACTAATGAAAAAACGTACTAGAAGCATATTGCAAGAATTGAATACAGTTGGGCGTTCCCGTAAGCATAATGACCATTTGATTGAAGCAACAGGCAATAATATTATTGAAAGTGCTATAAATCTTTTGAATCGGATTGCAGAAACTTATGACGATGCTACTGCAAACGAACTAGAACGTAGGTTTTTGAACAGCATCAGAACAGGCGATCCACGTAAGTTTAAAAGAGTAATGTCAAAAGTAATGGAATCAAAAAATGAAGATAACTGATCTACTAAACGAAGGCCCTAAAAAAACAAAAAAAACTGTGAGCAAAGACACAGACTCTTGGGTTAAAAAAGCAGACGATTGGGTGCGTGGTAGTTTTCCTATGAAAGCAATACAAACTATGCAGGGTGTAGTTGGTACAAGAGGTCCAGACGAAAAACCATCAATTGATAAGAAGAAAAAGACAGTTAAAAAAACAAGGATGGTAACTAAGAAAGCAGATCCTAAAAACAAGCAAATACAGAGCAGAAATGATAAAATTAATCCAAACAATATTCCATCAGTAGCAGGGTTTACCCAGAATGAAGTTGGATATCAATATTCAAAAGACAAAGATTTATGGATACCTAATAACGGCTCACAGCCAATACAAGGTAAACAAGGTGCTCTAATGTACAACAAGACTCCTGACAAAGCACGATACTATGTAAAAGAAAGTATTATTACAGAAGGCGGAAACATATTTCCAGGTACAGCAGATTTTGATCAAAAACTTATCCCAAGTATGATGAAACAAATTAATGGTGTAATGACCAAAGCAGGTGTTAAAGCATTACCAATTGGATCAGGTGCAACACCTCAAGCAGGTAAGATGAGCGGTGACTTAGATATGATTGCAGATGCAGGACAACTTATAAAAAATTTAAAAGCACCTGATGTTAAAACTGCAAAAATAGAATTAGAAAAGATGTTTCAACAAGCAGGGTTTGAAACTAAAAAGACAGGACAAATTGTACACGTCAAAACTACAGTAGGAGATACTCCACAACAAGTTGACATTATGGTAGTCGACAATGGAGAAACTGCAAGTAAATTTCATGTACATGATTTGCCTAAAGGATCACCGTACAAAGGTATTCACAAACAAATTATGATTGCTGACCTTGCAAAAGAAAAAGGATTAAAATGGAGCCCTTACAAAGGTTTAGTTAACAGAGATACAAATGAACTTGTAAGTAATGATCTAGATAATATTGCAAAACAATTGATAGGTCCTAATGCAATAGCAAGTGACCTAGGATCAGTAGAAAGTATTCTAGCAAAGATGCCAAGTGCAAAAGAAATTGTAGATAAAAACGAAGCGGATCCAAACAGTGCTTGGATGAAAAAGAAAATTCAAACAAAAGAAAACGAGATTATAGATGCGTTACGCAGAATTTAAACAATACAAAAAAGGCAAAGCAGGACAACTTAAAGGCAAAGATGCATTTAAGAAAAAAAGCAAGCCTGGCGGAAACGAAACTCCGCATCCAGCAAGAGGAAAACTTGTAGGCGAAAACATTAATGAAGCAGATGCACGTATCCAACATGCTGAAGATATTATTTTCTTTCAAGGTAGCAAAGGTGCAATGCGTGTAATTGATTCTTTACGTGCAATGGCAGGAGGAGAACATAAGAATGTCACACTTAAATGGGACGGATCTCCCGCACTCATTTTTGGCCGCGATGAAAATGGAGAGTTTATATTCACAGACAAAAGCGGGTTTGGAAAGAAAGATGGAGTTGGAAGAGCCAAAAGTCCAGATGAAATTAAAAGCGAGTTGCTCGGTCGTTCAGGTGGCAAACTCAGAGATGATCCGGGCCGTATAGCATTTGCTGATAAGATGGCTAGTATTTTTCCTATGTATGAAAAAGCAGTGCCAAAAGATTATAGAGGATTTTTCAAAGGCGACTTGTTATATTATACTACACCAGAAGTAAAAGACGGACACTATACGTTTAAACCACAGACTGTAACATATAATATTGATGTTAAAAGCGACTTAGGTAAACGTATAGGTAAAAGCACAACAGGTATTGTTATACATAGAGAAGTTGATGCAGAAGGTACTGAAGGTCCATTTAAGAACAAAGATATATTTCAAGGCAATGAAGTTTTTGTAGTTCCTAGTGTAACAACAGTAGCACCTGTTGAAGTAGATACAGCAATACTAGATCAAACAGAAGCAACAGTAAAACAAAACGCACAAGGACTAGATGCAATGCTTGATGAACCTAGTCTAAGAGCAAAACAAATGACAGATTTACCTAAATTATTCTATGCATACATCAATAGTAAAGTTGATACAGGATTAGATAACTTAGGTGGAGACTTTGCTAAATGGTTACAGACAGCAAAAATCAGTGATAAGAAGAAAGCAAACGTTCTTGCATATATAAAAGAGCATATGGGACACTTCAAAGCAATGTGGAATGTTGTAACTGCAATACAAAAAGCAAAGGACGATATTATTGCTAAGTTTGACAGTCAAGGCGGAGATGTCAAACAGTCAATAGGTAACAAGCCAGGTGGTGAAGGGTATGTGTTAGCACATCCTGGGGGCGATATTAAATTAGTACCACGCAAAACATTCTCTGCCGCAAACAGAGCAGTAGAAAGATAAGGAAAACAAAATGAAAATTACAGACTTATTAGAAGGACCATACGATGTAGATCCAAAACTTATGCCGTATGTGAGAATGGGGCAAAAGATTGCTTCAGCATTAGAGCCAGGAAGTGGTATCGAATGGGATGATGTAGAGTTTAACAAAGCGGCGGCACTAGGATCCGCATTTGGTAAACTAGGTTCTGCATTTGGACCTAAGACACCAGGAGCGGCGTTAAAAGATGCAATGGTAGATGTTGAAATGGCTAAGGCAATTATTGCTAAGGTTAAGAACGCAGACGTCAAACCAGGAGCAGGTGTAAAAGATCCTGATCCAGAAGAGCCAGAAGAAGAATCAGTTCAAGAAGCAAAGAAGTAATTTAAATGGCCGAAAAGTTCACAGCAACTGAATGGGCAACAATGGAAGGTGGTCATAGTATTGACACTCCAATTGAAAAGCCCTTTGCATTCATAAAAGATATACATGAAGCAAGATTGACACGTAGTGAAGGTAATTTAAAAAGCCTTTCCTATACAGATTGTTGCGAACGATTGTATCTAAGTGTTTTGATATTAGAAGCACTAAATCAGTATGCATTCTTTAGAAGAACAGCAAATGAATATGCTAAACGAACTACAGGATATGATACTTTCAAAGCATATAGAATGAGTGGTACAGATTTGTACAACTTTGCTTATTTTGTAAATGGCGATAACGATGCTATGGACAAATTAAAAGATCCAGGAGCGGCAAAAGCAATGAGGCAAAGAACTAACTTGCCTATAATGCAACTTAATGGATGGCTTAAAAGTATTGCAAGTGGTGGCGTATATACACAAACCTCTGCCTTCCTTATCAGGTTAGAGGGTGCGTTAAATATTAGAAACGCAGACTATAAAATTGTAAGAAGAAACCTTACAAGATACAAAGCCCTTAGTACAAAAGACAAACAAGATACAATAACTAGATTGCTTATTGCCGCAAGAGCAAAACTTAGAACAAGTGATCTTGTAGACGATTTAAGTAAACTAGCGGCAACAAACGACTTAGAAACAGCAAGAGTCAAAGACAACGAGCCTACAGTAAGTGTTCCTGATATAACTACAAATGCACGTGATTTAAGTCTATATAGGTATGTAGTAGGAACAAATAACTTAATGCGTACTAAAAACTTTTTAAACCTAGCAAAACAAGGTAAAAGTGTACCAGGACAGTTTGTACAAGGCTACGTTCCTGCTATTAAAATGCTAGATGATATCGTAAAAGCGGGTCCTGCATACATAAATCTCCTAAGAGCACTGCATCAGAGAGCAAAAATGAGCCGTAAATAGGCGTTTTTTCTCCTCTTTGGTAAATACATATAACAACTTCGTTAGAGTAAACGAAATTGGACATTAGAGAAAATAGGAGAATAAAATGTCAGCAGTAGCAAGAGTAAATCAAGACGGTCGTGATCACGGCGTTCAGTACAACACAGCAGATCAAATTGCAGTAGAAGTAGACGCTATCGTATCATTAGCCGCTAAAGACGGTATCGATGGAGCATTGGCTCAAATCGTTAGCGAAATGGCACCATTAATGTACAAGTCAACAGGTACAGCAGGAAAGATCTTTATGATCGTTCACGGACATGGTCAAACAGCGGCTTCAATGCAAGTTCGCTTACAGAACATGGGAACAGTAGACGGTGTCGACCTTTCAAGTGCAACAGTAACAGCACGTGACTTAGACGGATTTGTAGCAACTTAATAGTTGTTATAAGTTTAATAACTTTAACATTAAAAGGCTCAGTTTTTACTGGGCCTTTTTTTGTGGCCGATAAGTACTAGCATGAACACGTTTGAATTAACTACCTTAGTAGATATCACAAAGACAAATGCACGTAGAGGTGAAGATAAACTAGCATACGGGCAACAACAAAACTATATGAGTGTGATACAAACTCTAGGTCTTAGGACAAACGTAGAAGTTTCAGACCCTATATTTAAGAAGCAAAAAGCAACAGGATTTGGAAGTGATTATGCTAACAAAAATCTAAACGTATGGCGTTGTATAGTTAGTGTTGAACAAGACGAATCACACTCACCAGAGATGATGCAAGAAGATTTTGACATGGTTCCTGTAGTCAAAAACTTAAATGAAAATGCTAATATAGAAGATGCGTTATTCTGTACATCAGACTCCAAAAAGTGTAACATATTGTTTAAGATTCTGAAAGAAGATGATAAATACTCTATATAAGGCAATCCATAAAACACACTACAGGCATATTAGGCTAACTTAGAGTTTACTAATAACCCCTTTGAGCAAGGGACTAATGGAGAAGATATAATGGCAACTGCCTTAGAACGTGAAAACCTAGAAGCACATGTAGACTTGTGCGAACAAAGATATAAAAATCTTGAAGGTAGATTAGACAAGATTGAGAAAAAAGTTTCACATATTCACGATGATATCACTCAAGGCCAACAATCAATGACAAAAGTAATCATTGGTGCAAGCGGAACTATTGTTGCTGGCTTGCTATCTACAATCGTAGTTATTTTACTTAACCTTTCCTAAACATAAATACAGTATGAACTTAAGAGAAATCATTACTGATCCCGTATCTGACGAAATAATTATAGAAAAACAAATATGGGGACGCAGAGGTAATAAAGCCGTACGCAAGTATAGATGCTCCGGTGGCACTCGACACGGAAGAATAGTAAGTGCTCCTAGTGCATGTTTTAAGCCTATTAATATGAAGGCACGTTATACATTGAAACGTACACAAGCAAGACTTGGCAAGCGTATTGCAAGAAAGTCTAGAAGAACAAAGCGTATTAATCCAGTAAGTAGAAGAATTAAGGCAATGAACAAAGCGAGACGCTAATGTTACTTAGAGAAGTTTTCACAATTGAAGATAAGAATAGTTGTAAAGATGGTGAATATTTTTGCAATGATGATCAAATGTGTAAACCTATACCAGATGGTTGGGAAGTAATGCCAGATGGTGAACTAGTTCAAAATGAAGCAGTAAGAACTATTTGGAGTCGTTCAGGTGGTAAACAAGTTCGTAAGTATCGTTGCACAAGCGGAGTTCGTAAAGGACGTATTGTTGCGAGAGCGGCAACATGTAACAAACCATTAAATCAAAAAGCAAAGATCACACTTAAGAAAACAAAACGTAGAACTCCTAACAGATTACAGATTAGAACAGCAAAAACTAAAAGAGCCAATCCTGCAAGTAAACGTTTGAAACGTATTAATGTCAGACCAAAGAAGCGTTTTGCAGGTAAAAGGAAAATGTCGTGAGATTTGATGAGTTCAATAAAAATGACAAAGGTGAAAAGTTAGATGAAATCCTTCCGGCTGTAGCGGCCGCTGGAGGAACAGCAATAGGAGCCTTAGCAAGAGGAGCGGCTAGAGCGGCGGCACCTATTGTTAAGAAAGGTGCAAAGGAACTTATTAAGCGTGGTAAGCCAGTTGTACAAGATTTAATTAAAAAAGGTAAAGATGCATTTAAGCGTGATCCTAAGGTAAAAAGCACACCACCAAATGTTGGAACAGCACCTAAACAACCAGTTGCACCTAAAGGTCCTTCAGGAACGCCAACAGCACCAGGAGGAGCATCAGCACCTAAGATACAGCAACCTCCAACTTTACAAACACCTAAACCAGGAACAGCACCAAAAATTAGAACGCAACCTGGACAGGTAGCACCTCCAGCAGTTACAACAGCACCAAAACAACCAGCAGTACCAAGAACCAGTCCAGGAGCACCAAAAGCACCTGCAAGTTCAACTGCACCAAAACAACCAGGAGCACCAGCAAGACCAGGAAAACCTCCAGCAAGACCAGGACAACCAAAAACACAACCTAAACCAAGACTAGCACCTAAAACAGCAACAGTGCCTAAACCTCAAACAGCACCAGGTGGCGGTTCGAGATTAAGAAAACTTGGAGGCATAGGATTAGGCTTAGCGGCCGCAGGAGCATTAGGAAGTATGATAGGCGGCAAAGGTGGAGCAGGAAATAATCCATATGGAAAAGATCCAGAACAATTTAATACAGATAACCTACCACAAGGAGATACAGGAACTCCGGTAGACTCACCAGCAACAGGCATAGTGCCTGGACCTGGACCTAAACAGGCGCAAGCGGCGGCAGATCAACCAGGGGCAGACCCTACTGATCCAAAGGCGCAAGCACAGCAACGTAAAATGGACAAGATGGCAAAAGACGTTGCACAAAAACAAATTAAGGCTAAAAAAGCCGAACTTGATATGCTGAAGAAGCAACTACAGAGTATGAAATGAAACTAAACGAGTTAATAAAACAGTTTACTATC
>TARA_B100000963_G_scaffold351198_1_pt1 | contig 13041 bp, 12 predicted proteins | sample TARA_B100000963 | Tara Oceans TARA_B100000963 (sample SAMEA2622097) | marine metagenome | biome: marine biome (ENVO:00000447); feature: surface water layer (ENVO:00002042); material: "saline water (ENVO:00002010), including plankton (ENVO:xxxxxxxx)" | depth 5 m | reverse complement strand
ATTCGATCATTTCTATTTTCAAACATCCATAATCTTAAGTTTTCTACAGGACAATAATCTTTGTATTTAAAAGAGGGGATAGCTTTAGTCATTCCTTCACCTGATTGATCTGATTTTGACTTTTTTACAAATATTTTTACCCCTTCATTAACAAATTCAACATCTTCTTTAGTTATTGATACAAGTTCGGACCTTCTAAAGCCTCCTGCAAAACCAATTAATATTAAAGCTTTATCTCTTTGTTTTTTGGTGGAATTATCTGAAGATTGATTAATTTGTTTAATTATTGTCTTTATATCATTGAATAATAACGGTTTTTTTGCTTTTTGATGTACTCCTATTTGCCTTTTTATACCTAACAAATTCTCAACAATTATTGGATGCTTAGTATCTAGATAATGCCCTTTATACCTATGCATCATATTTATGGATGCTAATCTACGTTTTAAGGTGCTAAATTTTGAGTTTTTAGACAGGTGAGTTAAATATATTGAAACAATTTTTGGATCGCTCGGAAGACTTTTTAAATTATGCTTTGTGCAGAACAAGGCAAAGTCATTAAAATCTGATTTATAAGCGCGAATAGTATTTTTAGCTTTAGACAGCTTTAAATTATCTAAAGTCTCAATTTCGAGTTTTTTAACTTCTGTTGTCAAATCGTTCATAATTTCCGATAACCATTAATTATCGGAAATAATATATTATGTTAATTTACATGTCAAGAGATTAAAATAAACCATGTTTGAGAGTCGAAAAAAATTACTTTTAGATCGTGGACCAAGCTGGCCTGATTATCATAAAGCTAAACCATTTATGGTTAGGTATTATTTGTTGTTTCGTAAAAGACCCAAGTGGTTTCCCTTCAATATTTTTCTGCATAAGATCTTAAAGAGCGATTTAGGTGATTTACACGACCATTATTGGCCATATTTTACAATAATACTGAAAGGTGGATACTGGGAAACGACAAATAAAGGCCGATTTTGGAGAGGTCCAGGTTATATGGGGCTTAGAAAGGCCTCAGATACTCATAGTTTGACGATTCCTGATGGAAAAATAGCATGGACACTCATATTTGTGGGGCCAAATAAGGGTTCTAAGCAATTCGCAATTTTTAACAAATCTAGCCAAAACCCCCGCAATCATTGAATAATAATGGTGCAAAATGATTAAATTTTTAATTCCAATAGCAATATTTATAGTTGTAGTTTACGGAATTTCATATTTATGGACAAATTCGAGTTCAAAAGGAAAAAAAACCCTAGTTTATAGCTTAATAATTAGCTTAATAATCGGTATTTCTCTTACAACCTACTTAATTATTGATTAATGAAGCTCAAAGGCACAAAATTTGAAGTGCAGGTATGGCAATATTTAAGGAAAATACCTCTTGGAACCGTTAAAACATACTCAGAAGTAGCTAAAGGCATTGGTAGACCCTTAGCCGTTAGAGCTGTAGCAAATGCTATAGGTAAAAACCCCTATTCACCGAGAATTCCTTGTCATAGAGTGATAAGGTCAGATGGTTCTCTTGGTGGCTATTCTGGTAAGGGGGGTGTAAAAACAAAGAAAATATTACTTAAAAAGGAAGGTGTTATCGTCTAGAATTGTTATTTGACGGGCATTTTGTCTATTTTGTTCAAAAAAAAGTTTTTTTTTTAAATACACTAGTCAGTTGTACTCTACAATTACAAATAGCAAAAAAAACACTATCTATGGCTGTTTAAACGCTATATTCGCTAACTGCAAAGCTCTTAGAATTGTTGTGTATCAACACGTTTATAACGGCTAAAACCCTCTCTATTCCTATGTAATATGCCCTTCCCCGCTTTAGTTTATTGCGTTTTTAAGGATTTTTATTGATAATTAGTTTTTTTCCCTCAATTTTATAATCAGTTTTTCCTTTATTGCTTCCTCAAAACCCTTTATTTATCAACGTTTTTTAAGATTTTTTTCAATATATGTCAGTTTTACTTACTTATATGCTAATATATTGCATTAACTAATTAATGTATGTCATTGTATTTATTGAAAATATTTAAGACTATAAAATACAACGATAGGAATTGTAATTAGGGACATAAGAGTTGAGGTAACAATAACGCTAGCTACCCCATCTACCACTTTCTTTTCAGAATACATAGAACCAACTAAATAAGTTAAAACTGCACTTGGCATTGAACATTGTATAAGCAAAACTCCAGCAGCAAAACCACTCAAATTTAAATATTTTATCAAAGCAAACCCTAAAATAGGACCAATTATTACTCTCACTGCACCAAGAATTGACGCGTGAGTCCAAGAAACAACCTGAAATCTGGAAAGTGCAATTCCTAAAGACATTAAAACTAAAAATATAGTTGTGTAAGTAAGAAGAAAAGTTGTATTTACAATAAATCCAGGCACCTCCCAGTCAAAGTAAAGAAATATAACTGCAGCAAATATTCCATAAATCGGTACATTTTTTATTAAAATTTTTAAAGAGAAACTTTTTTTTGCTAAAAGTACACCTACCGTGAAGTGAAGCAAAATTATAACTGATGCAATCGCAGATGCTATACCTAAGCCAGAATTACCATAGGCAAAAAGACAAATTGGAATACCCATGTTCCCAGTATTAGGTAAAATTAATGGAGGTAGTTCACTAATTATATCTTTTTTTAATAAATATAAAAACATCAAGCCAATAATAGAAAAACCACCAATAACAACTAAAGCGTAAATAAAATATTCTGTAAAAACTGCTAAGGTAACACCAGTTGTAGTAATTGTATAAAAAATCATTGCTGGTGTTCCTATGTTTCCAGCAAAATTAGTAATAAACTTTGTATCAAAATTTGGATCTTTAACACCGAGATAGTAACCTACACCTATAACAAAAAAGACTGGGAAAATAACGTCAAATAGCTTTATATAGAGCTCCATTAAGCTCTTACATCAGATTTTCTAGGTTTTCTCAACTTATTTTTAAAATTAATAGCAGTTTCAAATTCCGTAAGACGTTTATAAATAGATCGAAGCTCTGTAATTCTTGTCCAGTTTTGAAGAAATAGAGAGAAACTACTTTGAACTTCTCTAAATGCGCTTGAAGTTTGAATTAATACACCAAGTGTCATTGCCCCAGTGAATAACCCTGGACCCATTAAAAGATATGGAACTATTATCATTGATTGATTGTACATTATTATCCACAAATCAAAGTAACCATAGTGCAAAAATAATCTGTGATAATTAAATTTTATACCTGTAAATAATTGCAAAATTGTTGGAGCTTGAACATAATTTCTTCTATCGTCTTCCCCATAAACAAGCTCTTTTCGAAAAGCAGCCTCAACTTTTTGATTATTATATTCTAATCCAGGTAATTTGATACCGACTAACCAACTTACTACTAAACCTCCTAAACTAGCTACAAGTGAAACCCATACTAATGAACCAGATATATCCTTAAAAAAAGGTATTACGACATTAGATGACAATCCCCAGAGTATAGGCAAAAATGCTATTAGCAGCATTATAGCCCTGACAACCTGAAGTCCAAGACTTTCTACAATTTTAGCAAAGTTCATTGCATCTTCTTGAATTCTTTGAGAGGCACCTTCAACTTTAGCATCCACTGCTCTCCAATAAGGCATATAAGAAAATGTCATAGCCTCTCTCCATCTGAATGCCCATAATCGGGTAAAATAATTAGTTATTGTATAAATAATAACATATGGAATTGCCAACTTCATGAATAACATGATACCATCATAAAATTCCGATAATTCTCTTTTAGGGGCTTCTTGCAGTAAATCGTAGAATCCTTTGTACCATTCGTTAATTTTTACATCAATATACGTTTGAGCTAATAAAGATAAAATTATAAATAAAAAACCGCCCCATGACCAAAGTAACCATTTTTTATCTGTAAAAAAACTACGCCACATAATTTTTATTTTTTAAGGAAATTATCTGCATATGATTTAATAACAAATTTTTTCTTTTGAGGTTCAACGATTTTATAAGAAATTCCATTTTTACTTGCATACTCAATAGCTTGTTCTTTTGTTGGAAACTTTAAATTTATTTCACCCAGTGTATCTGTTGAGCTTTCCCAGCCCATTAAAGGATTAATTTTAGTATCCTTTGTCTCAAATTCTAAAACCCAATATTTTTGTTTGCCCCTACCCGATTGCATAGCTGTCTTAGATGGAATATATATTTTTGCTTTTTTCATTTTATTTAATTGGTAAATTACAGACTTCTCCTAATATAACATTTTTTTTATCTATTATTCTAAAATTTTGACCTTCATTACAGAAATCTTTTTTTATCATAGCAATGCCAACCATTTTTTTAAATTTTGGAGAATAGGCTCCAGATCTCAATTCTCCAATGGGTAAATCTTTGTTGTTTAACAAAGTAACACTTTTAGTAACATCTAAAGAATTAGTTTCTATTTTTACTCCCATAAGTTTTTTTTCGATACCCTTTTTTTTTATATTAATTAAGCTTTCTTTGCCTAAAAAAACTATATTTGATTCTAAATCTACATATTTGTCAAATCCGCACTCGAAAGGATTATCTCCAAGATCCATATCATTACCATATGACAATAAACCACCCTCGATTCTTTCAGGATGATTAGGGTTCGCTGGTTTTAAATTAAAATCCTTTCCAACTTCAAAAAAATAGTCATAAAGTTCTAAAGCTTTCAAAACGTTATCAGTGTGTATTTCAAATCCCCCTTGTTTCGAAAAACCAGATCGAGATATTAAAAATTTATGATTTTTAAATTCGAAAAATTCAAACTTAAAAAATTTAAGTTTTTTAATTTTTTCACCAAAAACTTTTTCCATTAACAGAAATGATTTTGGTCCTTGTATTGCTAAGGTGTCAATATTTGCCTCAAACACTTTAACTTTTAAATCTTTTGCTTCTGCTATTCCTTTGGCAAAAAGCAATACGTCAGAATCTGCAATACATATTCTCCATTTAGTATCATCAAGTTTATAGATTAAAGGGTCATTAATTATTTTCCCTTGCTTATCAACAAGCGGAGCATAATAACAACTACCCACTTTTGCTTTTGAAAGATCTCTGCAAGTCATTAATTGAACTAGCAAATAAGAATCTTTTCCTAAAATTTCTATTTCTCTTTGTACTGAAACATCCCAAATTTGTACATGTTTTTTTAAATGATTATATTCATCCTCTGGATTTGAAAAGGAGGTTGGTAAAAGCATATGATTGTAAACAGTATAAGATTTTACGCCTTGCTGTTCAATTTTAGGCGTGAACGTGGTGCTTCTTAGTCTTCTGGATTTTGATATTAAAAAATTTTTCATTCTTTTATAAACTCCACCATTTTTTCTCTCATCTCAAACGCTTTCTCAAGAATAATCATATGTCCACAATTTTTTATAACATGTTTTTTTGAGTTGGGTATTAATTTAGCAAATTTTTCTCCGTTTTCTAATTTTATCATTTTATCTAGTTCGCCAAAAATAAATAATGTAGGGCATTTTATTTCTTTTACTGCGTTAATTCCATTTTTATAATTATTACAAGCGATTAAATCAGTGGCTAACACTTCTCTAACTTCTCGTGCAGAATTCAGAATTTTTTGCAATGGATTACCGCCAATGAATTGTTTTGAACTTCCGTATGCCCATTTCATCATTAAATTTAGCGACTCCATATTTCCAGATAAAGCTAAATCTATAAGACTTTGATTTACTGGTATCTTATAGGAACCGGCTATAAAAATCAGTTTTTTTATTTTTTTAGTATATTGTAGAACATATTCTAAAGCGATTAGGCAACCTTGAGAATGTCCTGCAAGATAAAAAGATTTTACTCCCAATTTTTCAGTGACTTTTTCTAACCATACTGCCATTTCCTCAATAGATTTAAGACATTCTCCCTCTGAATTGCCATGACCAGGTAAATCTAAAGTAATTACGTTAAAATCATGATCAGATATGTATTGAGATGTTAAAGACCACACCACATGCGATTGTCCACTTCCATGTATTAAAATTACAGTTTCCTTACTAGTGCTAAAATTTTCTCCGGTGTCTAATGAAAAAACTTTATTGTTATTAATTAAAAAATCCAATTTTATCCTTTAAAATTATTTATCTTGCCAATTCGGTTCTCTTTTTTCGATAAAGGCATCAATACCCTCTCTGGCATCATGTTTAAGCATATTTTCAACCATAACATTTGATGCATAGTTGTAAGCATCAGATAAAGTCATATCAATTTGTTTGTAAAATGCCTCTTTTCCAATCTTTAAAGTTGAGGTTGATTTTTTAGTAATTTTGAAAGCTTGAGTTTCAACATATTGTTTTAATTCATCGTTTTCTTTTACATCGTTAATCAATCCTATTTGTAGTGCTTTTTCGGACGAAATAGGATCTCCTATAAGCAACATTTCCATGGAATGTTTGTTAGATATATTTCGTGAAAGAGCAACCATTGGTGTTGAACAAAATAAACCTATATTAACACCAGGTGTAGCAAATTTAGCAGATTTGCTCGCGTAAGCTAAATCACAACTAGCAACTAACTGACATCCAGCTGCTGTTGCGATACCACCTACTTCTGCAATAACAGGTTTTGGGTTATTAATTATTGACTGCATCATTTGTGAACATTTGTTCATTATTTCGTTGTAAAACTTTTTTCCTTTATCTGAGTTATCTCTTGCTAGCTTTAATTCCTTTAGATCGTGACCTGCTGAAAAGGTTGATCCTTCTGCTGATATTATGATTACTCTTACATTTTCATTTGATGCTGCTTTATCTATGTGATTTTGCATTTGATCGATCATTTTTCTAGATAGTGCGTTCAAGTTAGTGGGATCGTTTAAATTTATTCTCATTATACCCTTTTCAGATAATGAAGTTTCTAAAATTTCACTGTTTTTATGTATCATGAACTACCTAATCTTTACTTTAACTTCAGAAGAAAGAGAATTGGCTATAAAACAATATCTGTGTGCTCTCTCCTGAACTTCTTTCATTTTAGCCTCATTTATTGAAAATTTATCTGAAAATTTAATTTTTGGATTTAATTCAATGCTAGTGACTGACATTTTGCCTTCTAAATTTTTACCTAAAGTTGCAATAGCATTGTCTGTATAGCTTAGTACAGGCCAACCCATTTTAGCCGCAAGTGCTAAAAACGTCATCATATGGCAGCTACTAAGAGATGCTGCTAAAGTTTGCTCAGGGTTGATATTTTTTGAATCTCCTTGCCAATCAGGGGCGGAGTCGGCAATAATACTTTTTTCAGAAGTAAATTTAATTACATGTTTGTTGGAGTATTTGCCCGGAGCAAGTATTCCTTCGTCTAGTTTCCAAATAAGATCAATTGAGATTTTGGACATTTTATATTTTAATCAATTTAACTCTTTAGCTTTTTTTCTTAACTCAAATTTTTGTATTTTTCCCGTAGAAGTTTTAGGAAGATCACAAAATTCGACTTTTTTCGGAACTTTAAAACCTGCTAAAGTTTCCTTACAAAAATCAATTAATTGTTTTTCTGTTACTGGTTTATCTTTTACTATTTCTATAAAAGCGCAAGGAACTTCTCCCCATTTTTCATCTGGTTTTGCCACAACTGCTGCAATTGACACTGAAGGATGTTTTGCTAAAGTATTTTCAATCTCGATCGATGAAATATTTTCACCACCAGAAATAATTATATCTTTTGATCTATCTTGTATTTTAACATATCCATCTGGATACATAACAGCTAAGTCTCCTGTGTGAAACCAACCGCCTTTCATTGCTTTGTCGGTTGCCTCTTTGTCTTTGAAATATCCCTTCATTACTACATTAGCTTTTATCATTATCTCTCCTATTGTTTTTCCATCTTTAGGGACTTCTTTCATGGTTTCAGGATTCATGATAGTAACACCCTCTGTATTAGGATATCTAACACCTTGTCGGGCTTTAATTTCGTTTTGTTTTTCTTCGTCAAAATCTTCCCAGGAATCGTTCCACGCACACTGAGTTACGTGCCCGTAAGTTTCTGTTAAACCATAAACATGCATTACCTCGAAACCTAAACTTTTCATCTTTTTAAAAATTATACTGGGAGGTGGAGCTCCAGCTGTTAAGACGTAAACTTTTTGTTTTAATTTTTTTCTATCTTTTTCTGCTGCTCCTGTGATCATATTTAGAACTATCGGAGCGCCACCAAAATGTGTTACTTCATACTTTTCTATTAATTCAAAAATTTTTTTTATGTCAATATTTCTTAAACAAATAGTACGACCAATTAACATTGGAACTGTCCAAGGATAACCCCAGCCATTACAATGAAACATTGGAACAACAGTTAAGAAATTAAGTCTGTTAGGCATATTCCATGCAGCAGCACTTCCAGTTGACATTAAATAAGAACCCCTGTGGTGATAAACAACACCTTTGGGATTTCCAGTAGTACCCGAAGTATAACTTAAAGATAAAGCTTGCCACTCATCATCAGGCATTTTCCATTTAAAATTTTCATCTCCTGTTTGTAAGAATTGTTCATATTCGAGGCTCCCTATTTTTTTTAACTTAGATTGATCCGCATGCTTATCGTTAATATCGATGATAATAATTTTTTTGTTAATAGTGCTAAGAGCCTTGCTAACTTCTTGATGTAACTGTCTATCGACAACAAGAACTTTGGCTTCACTGTGCTCTAAAATATAAGCTATGGTTTTAGCGTCTAGTCTAATGTTTATGGTATTTAAAACAGCACCTGTCATTGGAACAGAATAATGTGCTTCGAATATCTCTGGTGTGTTAAACGCAAGAAATGAAACAGTATCTCCTTTTTTAATACCTAATTTAGATAAGGCGCTAGCAAATTTAACACATCTTTTGTAAACATCAGTCCAAGTATATTTGCGATCCTCATATACAACTGCCTCGTAATTAGGATATATTTCTTTTGCACGTTTTAAAAAGGTTAAAGGAGTTAAAGGAACAAAGTTTGCTTGATTTTTATCTAAATTTTTTTCGTACAAGCTCATTTTTAATTGAATTTAGCGTTCATTATACTTTCACTTCCAGCTAAAGCTGATTGATAATGGCTGTCAATTCTTGGAATTATTTTATCAAAGTAATATTTCGCTGTATTAATTTTTTCTTCATAAAAATTTTTATTTTTATCTGAGTTTTCAATACTTACTCTAGACATTTTTAGCCAAGCAAAACCTAAAGATACATAGCCTAATATTTTTAAAAAATCATTACAGGAAGCGCTTACATCGTCTTTTTGTATATTTAATTTTTCTTCAAGCCACTTGGCAAATTTTTCTAATATAATTATCTTCTCCTCAAGTATTTCAGAAAAAACTTGCAATTCTTTGTGCTTGTTTTTTTTTATTTCATGTCTGATTAATTTTATAAACTTATTTAAAATTTTATTACTTAAAACTTTTCTAAAAACTAGATCTATAGCTTGCACTGAATTCGTTCCTTCGTAAATCGGGGTAATTCTATTATCTCTATATAATTGTTCTATACCTTGGTCTCTGGTGTACCCATATCCACCAAAAACCTGTATAGCCTCGTTAGTTATTTCCATGCCCATATCAGAAAAAAAAGATTTGATAACAGGTGTCATTAAAGAGACAATTTCGTCGGCTTCATTTCTTATGTTGTTGTCTTTATGATTTAAGCTTACGTCTACATGTTGAGATAACCAAAAAGCTAGTGATCTTTGACCTTCTATAACTGATTTCATATTTAATAAGCTTCTTCTTATATCGGCATGTTTGATAATAAAATCGGCTTGATCGTTTTTATTATTATTCGACTTCCCTTGTTTTCTCTCCATTGCATAAGCTAACGAATTTTGATAAGCGGTCTCTGCAATACCTAGTCCTTGAATACCAACTATTATTCTTTCTAAGTTCATCATTGTAAACATAGAGCTTAATCCTTTATTTTCTTTTCCTATTAAATAACCCTTTGCATTGTCAAAATTTAAAACACAAGTAGGTGAGCCTTTAATGCCCATCTTTGTTTCAATTGATAAAGTATTTACTCCATTTCTCGATCCGATTGAGCCATCATTATTCACGTTAAATTTAGGTACAAGAAACAAACTTATTCCCTTAGTTCCTTCTGGAGCGCCAGGTATTTTTGCAAGCACTAAATGAATTATATTTTCAGTTAGATCGTGATCCCCGGACGTAATAAAAATTTTCTGACCTGTTAAAGAGAAGGTTCCATCATCATTTTTTTTCGCTTTTGTTTTAATAAGTCCTAAATCTGTACCGCACTGAGACTCGGTCAAACACATAGTCCCACTCCATTTACCCTCTACTATTTTTGGAAGAAACTTATCCTTAACGGATTGATCAGCATGATGTAAGATGCAATTATAAGCGCCTATGCTTAATTCACTATATAATTTAAAAGAGAGACTAGCAGAAGATAGCATCTCTTCAAAAAAAGTGCTTACGGTTTTTGGCATTCCTTGTCCTCCATATTTTGGATCACAAGATAGAGAAGTCCATCCATCTGTTATAAATTTTTTATAAGCTTCTTTGTAGCCAGGAGGAGATCTAACAATACCATTTTCATAGACACATGGGCTATCATCTCCTGCTTTTGCTAATGGATGTATAATTTCCTTGTTAATTTTTGCAGCTTGAACCAAAATATCTTTTACAAGGTCTGAGTTAATTTCTTTAAATTCATCTATCTCATTATAATTTTTATTATCTTTAAGATAGTCAAAAAGGAACATCATCTCATCTACTGGAGCGTTATAAGTTGTCATTTAATTTACCAATGGTTTTCCTGTTTTTAAAGTATGATCTATTCGAGCTTGTGTTTTTTGAGTTTCAATAAGTTTCATAAAACTATCTAATTCTAATTTATACATTTGATCCTCGCTTATTTCTTTTTCTAAATTTGTATCACCACCACTTAAAACATAAGCTAATTCTTGACCAACCACCATACCATGATCTAGAATCTTTTTATTATTATATAATTCTTCTAGTATTTTGTGCATTTTTTTTCTCACGATATCTCCAGATAATTTGAATTTACATTCTTTAGAGGGAGACATTTCAACATTATTTTCTAATAAAGACCTTGCGGCTGGTAATAATTCATTACGATTAATTATAACATCGTGTTTTTTATCTAAAAATAATAATGGCTTTGCTTCTTGGGGAGATGTTGCTGTTTTAGCAAACCCTATAATATTGAAAACTTGTAACGGAGCATAATCTGGATCATTTTTAGCTTCATTTGTTTGAGTCCATCTCCACAATAATTCTTTGCATCCACCTCCAGCAGGAACTAGACCGACAATTGTTTCAACTAATCCCATTACTATATTTGTATGTGTAACAACATAATTACTTTGCAAAAGGACTTCTTCTCCACCACCTAAAGCCAATCCTGAGGGAGCAGATATAACTGGCTTTTCACAGTACTTTAAGTGTTTACATGTATCCTGAAAATGTTTAATGAATTTTTCAACTGATTTAATATCCTTTGAATTGATAAAATCCATTACATAATTTAAATTTACTCCTGCAGAAAACTGCATGCTCTCGTTTATTATTATCAAAGGTTTATCAGTAGCTTTTTTTAATGCATCCATTGATTGGTAATCCAAAGCATTTGCTTTGGTGTTAAATTCAACTATATTAAAGTCTTTAAATCTAAAAATTTCAGCTGAATTATTTTTGTCTGATGAAACAACATTTTTTTTAATTTTACCAAATGTTTCAATATCAGTATACTTTTGCCTTTGATCGTAAAAATTTTTTACTTTTTTTTCTTTAAGATCGAGTAAAAATTTGTTCGTTTCAATATCTTCAATTTTTTCGAAAAAATTTTGCAGACCTATTGCTTCTAGCATTTCAAAAGGACCCATTGACCAATTAAATCCTAATCTAAGAGCTTCATCTATATCATTATAATCTTTAGTTATTTGAGGAACTAATGAAGATGAATATAAAATAATTTTTGAAATTATCGACCATGCATATTTTCCAAATTTGTCTTTTCTGTTAATAAGTTTTAAAAGATCAACTTTATCTATTTGTAAATCAACTTTTTTTGAAGGTAAATACTCATGCTTATTAAGATCAAGTGCTTCAAGTATTTTTTTTCCATCTGCTTTATTTATTCTATAAAAACCTCCCTTCCCTTTTCTTCCAGTATATCCTGATTCAACTAATTTTTTAATAATTGGTAAATCTGTTGCTACTAAGTGAAACTTGTCTTCCTTAGATAATTCTTTTTTAAAACTAATTAACACATCTTGCATTAAATCAATTCCAATCAAATCATAGAGAGCAAATACTCCAGTTTTTGGTATTCCCATCGGTCTTCCAAAAACTGCATCGGCTTCTTCTACGCTTAAGTTCATTTTAATTGCTTCAGTCATTGCAACTTGCATAGCATAGACACCGATACGGTTTCCTAAGAAACCTGGTGTATCTCCACAAACTATTACTCCTTTTCCTAATTTTTTTTCACAAAAATCTTTCAATAAATTAATTTTTTCTTTATTATTTGCCTTATCTCTTACAATTTCAAGCAGACCCATATATCTAACTGGATTAAAAAAGTGAGTTATACAAAAATCTTTTTTGTCCTCGTTTTTTAATTTTTCTGAAAGAACTTTCAGTGGAATTGTAGAGGTATTTGATGAAACAATTGAATCTTTTTTTCTGTCTTTAAATATTTTTTCATAAATATCATGTTTAATATCTATTCTCTCCACAACTGCTTCTACTATCCAGTCAGCATCTTTTATATGATTAAAATCGTTTGTAATATTTCCAGTTTTTAAATTTTGAATTTTTATTTGATCAAATAATAGAGGCGGGCGTGATTTTAGAATTCTTTCACGAGCTTTCTCAGCTATTTCTGTTTTTAAATCTAATAAAATTACAGGTATATTTGCATTACATAAGTGGGCAGCTATGCCGCTTCCCATTGTACCTGAGCCAATAACAACAACTTTGTTTATATTCATAATGAGTGGTCGGGGCGGCAGGATTTGAACCTGCGACCC
>TARA_B100000963_G_scaffold361645_1_pt1 | contig 13043 bp, 11 predicted proteins | sample TARA_B100000963 | Tara Oceans TARA_B100000963 (sample SAMEA2622097) | marine metagenome | biome: marine biome (ENVO:00000447); feature: surface water layer (ENVO:00002042); material: "saline water (ENVO:00002010), including plankton (ENVO:xxxxxxxx)" | depth 5 m | reverse complement strand
ATAAATATAATATTGTCATTTTTTTTTTGAATATATTTTTAATATTTCTTTTGCTCTGCTTTCAACATTGTGGTTGTCTTTTAAAAGTCTTTTATAACCAGCATTCCCAATTGCTTTAATTTTTGATGGGTTATCTAGAAGCTGCTTACATTTATTTATTAAATCTTGTTTAGTAGTAAAATAGACTGCTTCTTTATTATCTTCAAACATATCGTTTAAATCTTCTGAATATTCACTTAGCATTAATGTTTTAGTTGCTGGAATTTCAAAACACCTTCTTGTGTAAGTATCGCTATTTATTTTTGATAAAAATACCAAAGCAATTTTAGCTCTATTTATTGTACTATTATATTTTTTACCAGTTTGTTTTTCTTTTATAACATGTTTTATTTCCTCATAAAGAGGTGCTTTTTTCCACAATGCACCACCAAAAACTGTTACGTTTATCCCTGTTTCAATTAATGCTTTAATATATTCATCTCTTCCATCATTTTCAAAATGTCCTATAAAAATTACATCCATAGTTTTTTTAATATTTAAAGGATAATTATTCTTTTTTATATAATAAGATCTCAAAATACTTAAGTTCTTAACACCTCTTTTTTTAAAATCGATTAAGTTTTTATTTCTATAGACAAAATTATGATTACAAAAATTAGTACTCTGAATATAATTATTCCAATATGCTTTTGAAGGAACCCCACTAAATGGATCGTCATTATTATATGAAAAAATTGTACAATTTAAATTTTTAATTTTACGAACTGTTGCTGCTTTGATTTCAATTGCTCTGTAAAGAAATACCAGATTTATTTCTTCATTTACTATTATATCCAATAAATTATTATTAATCTTTTTTATTTTTGGACCGATCACAAATCTTTTCTGAAATCTTTCAAATAAGTTGAATATGGTATTATTTCCAATGTAATCAAATTTATCTAAGTCATATGATTGCACATTCTGACCTATATTTTTAAAGGCATTAAAAAGTGCTTTTGAGTAAATTTGATATTTAAAACTACCTACAACTAAAATCTTTATCATTTCATATATTCTTAAATACCTTTTTTAAGTATAATTTTTGGTTTCGATTTAACTTTTACTTTGTAAAAAAAATATAGAATTATTAATAAATAAAAAGAGGACTTTATAAAAATAATATGATTATAAAGTAGCCATCTAGGAATTGTTATTAACATTAAAATCCCTAGGGCATTGAATATATAATTTTGTGACTTATGCATTTTTCTAAAAATATACACATAGATTAGCGAACCCATAATAACAAAAGGTAAACCACCAATAAAATAAAAATATGCACTTGGTAAACCACCACCACCTGCCATTGAAATGCTTTGCGAAAAGAGGGATATATCTGCTTTTTCATTTAAAAATGAATATGGAAATATATAAGAAAAAAAGTGTTGAATTACCATTTCAAGTCTCAAGGATTGAGAAATTAAATTATCATTAATAATACCCTGCATTACAGAAGAACTATAGATAACCTCAGAAAAAGTAGAAGTAGCTGATTGAAAAAAAACTAAATTATAAATACTTACTTCTGAAAGAGCAGAACTAATTAATTCAAGGCTTAAACCCAAGTGTCTAATAGTACCAATTACTTGAAAACTAATTAATAATACAAAACCAATTAGTAAAGTTTTAACAGATTTAAAATTAATTTTTAAAAATATGGAATATGCGAACATGATTTGTAATGCCTCAACTCTACCACCATATAAAATATTTTTAATTAAAAATAAAATATTGAGCAAATGAATGTATTTATTAGGCTTATATATAAATAGTGTTATAACTAAAAAAATTAAATAATACTCGTTAATAGAGATGCCTGGGATTAGACCAGAAATACCAACCGTATTTATTTGTCCATAATCTGAAGATATAATTGTTTCACCTGTTTTACCAACTAATAAAATAAATAGTTGAATAAAAACACATAATTTAAAATAGATGTCTCTTTTTTTATATTTATTGAGAATGCTGCTTAAATTTATATTTAAACCATTTATACCGACAAGAAAAATGATTAAAAAAAGTAAGTAACAAAAAAAAACATTATCATAATATAAGCCGCCGTAATATTGATTATAAAAAGTAGTTTTGATTTGAATTGCTTCTAATAAAAATGGAGTAATAGATATAAAAGAAAATAAAGAAAATAACAAAACCGGCCCTTGGTTTCCGATAAAGAAAAAAACATAAAGAATAACTAAAAAAAATAATGAATAATCTGTACTAAAAGGAAAAGAAAACAAAGAAGCTAAACCCAAAAGAGGGATAATTACTTTGCTCATTAAGGAAGATTTATTATTTTTTTCTTTAAACATTTTCTCTTTCTCTCAATAATTTATATTATTTTTTTTTAACCATTTATCAAGCATCACTAAAGCAAATAATCTTTCTGAATTTGACTTTCCTTTTTTCAATCCACTTAGTAATTTTAGTGCATATTCTTTGTTTATCAATTCTTCGAAGTTGTTAATATCTGTAAATAGATTATCATACCATTTAGTCCTAAACCATTCATCTAGAGGGATGGAAAAGCCTTGTTTCCTGTCAAAGTTTATATCTGCTTTAATTTTTTCATTTAAAAGTAACTTGGGTAGTAATTTTAATTTACCATCCGCAATTTTAAATTCAGATTTTACATCTTTAAATGCAAATTCTACAACAGACTTGTCTAAAAATGGAGCTCTAGTTTCTAAAGAATATGCCATACTTGATCTATCAACCTTGAACAAAATATCATTGGGTAAGTAGTTAAGCATATCTATCTTTGTAATGTCATAAAGCAGGTCTTCAGAAACAGAAAATAAAAAATTATTTTTTAAGATATTTTTATTTTTTAATATTTTGCTAATACTATAATTATCAAATAAAGAATTGTAGACAAATTGATCCCTAATTCCTCCACTCAAACCCATTAAGAAATGTCTGCCCTTTGTGCCTGTAGGTAAATATTTAGAAATATTCGCAACAGCACTCCTTACTAAATTTGGAATATTTTCAGTTAGTCTATTGTTTAAATTTAAAATCCGTTTGTAAGTCGTATATCCACCAAACAATTCATCACCACCATCGCCACCCAAAACTACTTTAAGATGATTGCTTGTCAATTCTGAAACTAAAAAAGAGGGAAGTAATGAACTATCAGATAATGGTTCATCAGTAAATTCTGTTATCACATCTAAAAGGCTGTATTCAATTTCATTACCGCTCAACTCAATATGTGAAGTACCAAAATAATTAGCTACACTTTTTGCGTATTTTGCTTCGTTAAATTTACTATATCCTCCTAGAGAAATATGAAATGTTTTAATTTGTTTATCTGAAATATCTGAGGCATAGGCTGTAACTAATGAGCTGTCAATACCTCCACTTAATAATACTCCAACAGGAACATCAGAAATTAATTGATTTTTTACGGATTGCTTTAATAATCCATCAAATTTATGAACTAGTTCATTTTTGTTTAAATTATTTCTTTGATAGGACGGAATACTCCAATATTTATTAATTATTAATCTTTTTTTTTTAATTGAATAGATTAAATAATGAGCAGGTAGAAGCTTTTTTACATTACTTATGAGTGTTCTATTTTCTCTTACATAACCATAAGAAAGATAATCTTGTAAGCTATTATAGTCTAACCTTCTATCTAATTTTTCATTTAAAAACAGTTGATTCAATTGTGAGGAAAAACTAATTCCGTCAGATTTTTCCCAGTAATAAAGAGGTTTTTCACCAATTCTATCTCTCGCTAATACCAACTCTTCCTTCTCAGAATCATAGATTGCAATTGCAAACATTCCTACTAAATGTTCTAAAAAGCTTACACCGTAATGTATAAAGGATTTTAAGACAACTTCGGTGTCAGAACCTGAATTAAAAGTAAAACCAAACTTTATAAGTTCCTGTTTTATTATTTTAAAATTATAAATTTCGCCATTAAAAACAATTACATATCTACCATCATCTGACTTCATTGGCATAGTTCCGTTAGTTGATAAATCTTGTATTGATAATCTTTTACTACCTAAAAAAACAGTATCATTAGAATTGTGCCAAATTCCTGTGCTATCCGGACCTCTATGATGAATAACTTCTAGTTGTTTTTGAAAAACAGATTTATTAATTCCTTTACTATTGATATCTCCTAATATTCCACACATATTAATTAATTTTTTTCACAGTTTTAAAAAAATTTATTCTAAAATAAAATACATAAATGAAGAGCACTAATATTAAAAGCTGCGTTATTAAACTGGCCCATGCTGCTCCTAAAATATCATAATTTGTAATTAAAAAATAATTTAAAATTATATTTATTAAGCCTCCAATAAGTGTTATAATCAAAATTTCTCTGTCCTTTTTAATTGCTAAAAAAGTATATGAAAATACCATTGACACTACATTAAAAATAACTCCAGTTGACATAATAACTCCAACATAATAAGAATCTTTTTCATCTATACCATAAACAAGTTCAATAATGCTATCAAGAAAAATTAAACAACAAATAACGAAAGTAAAACTTATAAAAAAATTGATTTTAATTTGTTTATAAAATGACTTTTTTATTAATTCAATAGAATCTTTCTTTAATTTTTCTTTCAATGTTGATAGATATACAAATGCAAAAACTCCTATCAACGGAATAACTAAAACAGAAAAGGATAATCCAATTTTATATAATCCTAACTTATTGTCTCCTAAAAGTTCTGATATCATTAGTTGATCAAAATTTGCATATATCTGTGTAGACAATGTAGTTAAGGAAAGTATTAATGTACTTGAAAATAAAGATTTAATATTTAGTATTTGAATTTTAATATAAGCTTTGAGTGAGTAAATATAAAATAGAGTAACTGACCAACTAAGAAAAAATATTAATAATAGGCTTGAAATATTATCTGGTTTAAATACAAAAAAAAGTATAATTAAGATCAAGTAGGGAAGTGTTCTTGGTAAAATTGATTTTATATCTTTTTCAATAAACCTAGTTGAAATTATATATACTTCAGTTAATCTCATGAAATAAATACCTAATGAAATTAAAAAAATATCTAGATAACTATCATTAAACAGAAATGCGTAAATAGGAAATATAAATATTAAAAAAAAAAAAAGAATATAAGTGGTTCCTATTAATGACTCCCATAATAAATTAATATTATTAGACCTCAAATAATGGTTATAAACCCCACTAGCAAAAACTCCAAAACTAATATTAATTAATGCATTATACTTTGAATACTCACCAAACAATTCAAGGCCTGAATATCTCACAATTAGTATTCCTAATATAAAACCTAAAACCTGTACTGATACTCTGCCAATAGATTGATATACTATTGGTACAATCTTATCAATTTTAAAAAAGTTCATTTATTTTGTTAAAATATTTTTTAGAAAAAACTTCTTTTGAATGTTGTGACCAAGAAAAATTATAAGCAATTTCTCCCATTTTATTTCTCAAATTATGATTATCTATCAATAATTTTAATGAATTAATCCAATCGTTTTCATTTTGACAACAAAAAGATTTGTCTGTTGTTGAAATTAATCTGTAAGAAGGAATATCAGAGCAAATAACTGGTAATCCAAAAGCCCAGTAAGAAATTAGCTTATTAGATGGTTTCGAAAAATTAAAAATATCTTTTTTATCAATCGGAGCTATAGCAATATCAGAACTGGAAAGGACTTTATTAAAATTATCTTGTGACCAATGCACATGCTTAATTGTAATATGTTTTTTTAACTTCTCATATAGTAACTTAGATTTCATTTTTTTAAATTCATCAGTAAGTATTATTAATTCAAATTTGCGTGTTTTGTTAACATCAAATAATGGTTTAATAATTGAATTAAAGTGCATAAAACTAGGCTCTGTGCCATCCCAAATTATCTTTATCTTGTCAGTTCTTTTGTGCTTAGCTTTTGCTCCAGAATATTCCGAATCATTTACTGGATCTACTAAATCATATGTTTTTTTGTTAAAATTTTTTCTAAAAAATTCAGCTTGTAAAAAGCTTCCCGTAAAAATTAAATCTGAACTATTTACAAGTTTACTTAATATAATATAAGGGTGTATTTTGAAAGTTATTACAGACTTTACTAATCTTTTGATCAAGTTTAATGACTTATAAATGAATCGATTATCTAAAATAACACCCATATAATCTGGAATATCATAAATTAAAATATGAGATCCATTTGTTATTGTATTTAGTATTTTTAATGATTTTGGTATAGATTGAACTATTAGAATATCAACATCATCTAAATTTGTTTTATTATCATATAAAACGAATTGTAGATTGAGGTTTTTTCCAACATCAATTAGAGGTTTCATTCTTCTTTTAAAAACTAGCTTTTTTGATTCGTCTGAAAGAATGGCAATTTTTTTAAATTTATATTTATCCATTAAAGCTTAATTTTTTCGATCAATTTTTTCATTTTCTCTTAAAGTTTCAAGTTTTATTTAATACAAACCAAAATAATTTAAAAACAACTGGTAAAAAGATTACTAAATTTAGAGTGTTAAATAACATTTATTTATATGTTTTTAATTGGACCATTTTTAATAAACCATCTTCCAATTTTATTTTAGGCTTCCAATCAAGTATAGTATTAATTTGTTTCATATCTGCAACAGCATACATTATGTCAGATTTTCTATATTTTTTCCCTCCCCAATTAATATTTGTTTTTTTGTTTGTAACTAATTCTATAATAGAGGCGACTTGTTTCAAACTATGCCCTATTCCTGTACCTAATTTGAAATTACAAGTACCTGGAATATTATCACGATATCTGATCACATATTCATAAAAGCTTGTTACATCTTCTAAATGAATAAAATCTAGTATTTGTTCACCAGGTGATAAATCTAATTTTTCTTTCGATTCTGTTGATTCAATTATTAAATCAATAACTTTCTTAGTAGAGTCCTCTCCACCATATATCGTATAGGGAACAACTGTTACATGCTTAAAATTGTAAGTGTGTGAATAATAATTTAAAATGGATCTAGATGCCGTTTTAGTTGCTGCATAAAAATATGCTGGAATATCATTATCATTATCTTTAAAAAATTCGGCGAAAGTACCTGTATTTATAAATAAATCAAGATTTAATTTTGAAACAGTATTTAATACTTTACAAATAAATAAAATATTTGATTCAATTAATTTTTCAACCTCACTCCACTTGTCTGAAGATGTTAAATAGGCTGCGAGGTGAACAACAATATTTGGTCCAAACTCAATAATCTTATTATTGAAATCTATATCATTTACTTCAATTTTAGATGTTCTTTCACCAAATAATTCAGAGGATTTTCTTTTATTTCTTGTAATTTCTAAAATTGTATGACCTTGGTTTAATAATTTATTAACTAAATGCTTACCAACAAAACCTGTTGTACCCGTAATTAAAATTTTATCTTTCATCTAGAAAGGATTAATTTCACAAAAAGAATCTAGACTTTTAAATTCTCGATCTCTGTTCGACACTACAATATTTTTAGAATTCCAGTTAAAACCAAAAGAATCAAATTTTATTCCCTCATCGAAATCGGCATTATATTCGCTAGAAACATTATAAACTGTAATAGTCCCATCTTTCATGGACTTGAATCCGTGAGCTAAACCTTTAGGAATGAAAATTGATTTTTTATTTTCTTCTGATAAGTTAACAGAAATATGTTGCTTATAGGTTTTAGATTTTTTTCTTAAATCTACAATTACATCCAAAATAGATCCTTTAGAAACATAAATAAGTTTCTCATGATCGTGAGGAGGCAACTGAAAATGCATACCCCTGATTACATTTTTTTTAGATATAGAATAATAAGATTCTCTTACTTCAAATTCCAAATTATTTTTTTTAAAAGTATTTTTATTAAATGATTTAACAAACAAACCTCTGTGATCTAAAGCACTGAAATTATCAATGATAAAAACACCTTCTATTCCAGTTCTTTTGATCTTCATTGTTTTAAAAGTTTAATCTAAAAAATTATTCCGTTTTTTTAGAGATAAAATCAAAATATCCTTTATGGCATGTAAGTTAAAACCAGATTGAAAAGGAGCATTATTTATTTTTATTTATAAAAATTTATGTAAAAACAGTTCAATTGTAGCATGAAGCTTATCAAACATTTCCTCTGTTAAACCGTGATGTAATGGTAGTAATATTCCATTTCGCATAACATAATCTGCATTTGGATAACCTTCTTTAGTCACAACTTTATTAATATCAATAAAACCAGGTTGTCTATTAATATTTCCTGTAAATACAACTCTAGTTTGAATATTTCTTTTTTCTAAAAAGATCATAAATTCTTTTCTGCTAAAAGGTATATTTTCTTTAAGTTGAATCGGGAAAGCTAACCAAGCAGTTTCAGAAAATTCGGTTTCTTTAGGGTTTATAAAAAACTGAGGGTATTTACTAAAAAAATCTACCTGTCTTTTAAAATTTGATTGCCTAACTTTTATATTATTAGATAATTTTTTTAATTGAGTTAAACCAAAAGATGCACCTACTTCATTTCCCTCTAAATTATACCCAACTCTCGAAAAAACAAATTTTGCATCGTATTCTATTCCATCTAAGTCAACATTAAATCTATTTTCAATCGCTTCGCTTTTCTCATCAAAAATCGAAGAGCTTCTACCCCATGATCGAAGTAATTTTGCTTCTTCCATAACCTTATCATCGTTAATCATTAAAGCACCTCCATTACCGGCACAATTTATAATATGTGAACCGTAAAAACTTGTAATAGACATATCTGAGTAAAATCCAGATGATTTATTTTTATATGTTGAACCTAAAGTGTCAGCAGAATCTTCAATCACTATTAATCCGTGTTTATCAGCTATTTCTCGGATTTTATCCCATCTACAAATATTTCCCATTAGGTTTGGTGCTAATATAGCAACTGTCTTATCATTTACCATCCTTTCAATCTTTGTAACATCAATATTAAAAGTGTTTGGTTCAATATCAACAAAAACAGGTACCAAATCATTTTTCACAATACAACCAACAGATGTTCCAAAAGTTAAAGCGGGGGTTATTACTTCCGAGCCTTTTTCAAAACCAAAGGCTTCAACCCCAATATAAAGTGCTGAAGAACCAGAGTTAACATAAAGGCAATGTTTTTTATCAAATAATTTTGCAATTTTAGCTTCAAATTGTCTTGAATAGTTTCCCATTTGTGTTGACTCGTTAAGACATTTAACGACTGCATCAATTTCATCTTTTCCGTAAACTGTCTTTGCGTAAGACACAAATAATTCTTTATTAATTTTATTTTTCATGTTTATTTAATTAAGGTATCTATTTATTTCGTTTAAACATTCTTTTTTTATATCGGCACCCTTTAGGTAGCACTTGTGCCAATTCACTATCATCTCTATTGTTTCTTGTAAATCCCATTTTGATTTCCATTTTAACCGATTTATAGCTTTAGAACAATCTAATTTTAAAAAACCTGCTTCATGAGGGTTATTATTTTTATCCAAGCTCCAAGTTACATTATTTCCCCAATTTTTTACCATTTCATCTAAAATCCAACTCACTGATTTACAATCTTCATCTTTAGGTCCAAAATTCCATCCCTCTGCAAAATTATCTCCGTTTAAAAATAACTCTTGAGCCAAAACTAGATATCCAGAAAGGGGCTCTAATACGTGTTGCCATGGTCTTGTAGACAAAGGATTTCTAATTAACACTGGTTTTGATTTCTCAAAAGCTCTTAAAATATCTGGAATCAGTCTGTCTTCAGCCCAGTCTCCACCTCCAATAACATTTCCTGCTCTTGCTGAGGCTAACGATGGAGTGCAATCAGAGCTGAAAAAAGAACGCCTATAAGCTGATGTTACAAGTTCTGCACAACCTTTACTGCTGCTATATGGGTCGTGTCCTCCCATGGCCTCATTTTCTCTATACCCCCATTCCCACTCCTTATTTTCATAGCACTTGTCTGTTGTAACAGAAACTATCGCTTTTAAATCATGACATTTTCGAGCTGCTTCTAATACATTAACGGTTCCTATAACATTTGTCGTGTATGTATCAACTGGTTCTTGATAAGAGAGACGTACCAATGGTTGAGCCGCCATATGAATTATAATATCTGGACTAAAACTAACCATACTTTTAGTTATTTGTTTTAAGTTTCTAATATCTCCAATTTCTGATTCCATACCTGCTGCAACATTTGCTACTAAAAATAATGCTGGATTAGTATTTACATCTAAAGAGTACCCCTTAACTAATGCTCCCATGTTTTGAAGCCATAAGGACAACCAAGAACCTTTAAAGCCTGTGTGCCCAGTTAGATAGACTTTTTTACCATTCCAAAAACTTGGATCCACTTTTCCTTTAATTATTTCCAAACTTTCCATGGCGCTTTGTTTTTTTCAAATAATTCATTTAATTTAATTTTATCTCTTAATGTATCCATTGGTTGCCAAAAACCGTCATGTTTAAAAGACATTAACTCTCCGTCAGATGCTAAACTTTTTAACGGTTCCTGTTCCCATGTAGTATGATCACCATCAATTCTATCTATAACTTTTGGAGATAACACAAAATAACCTCCGTTAATCAAAACCCCATCGCCTTTAGGTTTTTCTTCAAATTTTTGTACTTGATTATTCTCGATACTTAATGCTCCAAATCTTCCAGGTGGAAAAGTAGCCGTTACAGTTGCTTGTTTTCCGTGAGATTTATGAAATTCTATCAAACTTTTAATATTAATATTACCCACACCATCTCCATAAGTAAAACAAAACGCTTCTTCATCTTTTAAATAAGGAAATACTCTTTTTAATCTCCCTCCTGTCATGGAATTGTCTCCGGTATCTACTAAGGTAACTGTCCAGGGTTCTGCCCGATCTTCATGAACAGTCATTTTATTATCTTTCATATTAAAAGTTACATCAGACTGGTGTAAAAAATAATTAGCAAAATATTCTTTTATAACATACCCCTTATAACCACAACAGATAATAAAATCATTAATACCGTAATGAGAATAAGTTTTCATAATATGCCATAAAATTGGTTTTCCTCCAATTTCGACCATAGGCTTAGGTTTAGATATTGTTTCTTCACTTAAACGCGTTCCAAACCCACCAGCTAAAATTACTGCTTTCATAAATTATTAATTAGTTTAAATAAATTCAACAAAAAAAATATTTTCATTTAAATTACTGATTTAAAATATTCGATTGTTTTTAATAGACCTTCTTCTAATTTAATATTAGGTTTCCAACCATTCAGTTCATTCTTAGCCAATGAAATTTCTGGTTTTCTTTGCATAGGATCATCTTGAGGTAATGGCATAAATATAATTTTAGATTCTGACGATGTTAGTTTTATGATTTTTTTTGCTAATTCTAAAATTGTAAACTCATCAGGATTACCAATATTAATCGGGCCATAAAAATCATCTCTTGAATTCATCATTCTTATCATTCCTTCCACTAAGTCATCTACGTATTGAAAACTTCTTGTTTGGTTTCCTTTACCATAAATAGTGATATCTTCGTTTTTTAATGCCTGAACAATAAAATTAGAGACAACTCTTCCGTCGTAAGGATTCATATTAGGTCCATAAGTGTTAAAAATTCTTACAACTTTTATCTTTAAATCATGTTCTTTTTGATAGTTAATAAACAAGGATTCTGCACATCTTTTTCCTTCGTCATAACATGATCTTGGACCAATTGGATTTACATTACCCCAATAACTTTCTGGCTGAGGATGAATTTCAGGATCTCCATAAACTTCGCTTGTTGAGGCTAGCAATATTTTAGCTTTTACTCTTTTAGCTAGCCCCAAAGAGTTGATGGCTCCTAAAACTGAAGTTTTTATCGTTTTTATTGGATTGTATTGGTAATGAGGTGGTGAAGCCGGACAGGCCAGGTTATATATTTCATCAACTTCAGCAAAAAAAGAATGTGTTACATCATGTCTTACTAATTCAAAGTTTGGATGAAGTAAAAGATGCTTAATGTTCTTTTTGCTTCCAGTAAAATAGTTGTCTAAACAAATTACATCATTTCCTTCTTTTATTAATCTTTCACACAAGTTAGATCCCAAGAAACCTGCTCCTCCAGTAACTAATATTTTTTTCATAATTATTTACCTATTGTATAAGCGTTAAACCCAATTTTATTTAGAAAACTTTTATCCAAAATATTTCTTCCATCAAAGATAAATGCTGGTTTTTTCATACTAAAATATATTTTTTCCCAATCATAAGTCTTAAACTCATCCCAGTCTGTTAAAATAGCAATTGCATGCGCATCTTTAGCTGCTTCATATGGATCATTTGAAACTTGAAGCAATTTGCGATTTTCTTCTGAATCTCTAGAGTTTAAATAATCTAAGTCAGAAAAAATTTGTTCTTCCTTTACTTTAGGATCAAAAACTGTAATATTTGCATTTTCATCTAATAAATGATCTGCAACATAAATTGAAGCAGATTCTCTAGTATCATTTGTGTTCTTCTTAAAAGCCCAACCTAAAAAAGATATTTTCTTTCCCGAAACAGTATTGAAAAGTGTTTCTATAATTTTATCCGAAAAACGCTTTTTTTGATGGTCATTTAAAATAATTACCTGTTCCCAATAGTCTGCTACTTTATTTAAGCCATATGATCTAGCGATGTAAACTAGATTTAATATATCTTTTTGAAAGCATGATCCACCAAAACCAACTGATGCTTGTAAAAATTTTGGTCCTATTCGACTATCAGTTCCAATAGCATTTGCTAACTCGCTAACATCTGCTTCAGTAGCTTCACATAATTCTGATATTGAGTTTATTGAAGATACTCTCTGTGCCAAAAATGCATTAGCTGTTAGTTTAGAAAGCTCTGATGACCATAGATTAGTTGTTATAATCCTTTCTCTTGGGATCCAATTCGCATAAATATCAACTAAAGCTTCCATAGCGGCTTTACCTTCATCTGTTTGCATACCACCAATTAA
>TARA_B100000963_G_scaffold320730_1_pt1 | contig 13044 bp, 12 predicted proteins | sample TARA_B100000963 | Tara Oceans TARA_B100000963 (sample SAMEA2622097) | marine metagenome | biome: marine biome (ENVO:00000447); feature: surface water layer (ENVO:00002042); material: "saline water (ENVO:00002010), including plankton (ENVO:xxxxxxxx)" | depth 5 m | reverse complement strand
CAGTTTTTTTTAAAAGAAAATCAAAAAACTGTTTTTGATATTTTTTTAGATAAGAATTATAAAATTAGCAGTTTTTCATCTCCGCAAGAAAGAGCAAACGGACTATTTCCCGATCATATTAACTCATTAGATATTCATAATAAAAATAATAATTTAGAAGATTATTTGTCAAAACTGGAACTAGAAGAAGACCACTTTCTTTTTATTAGTATACCAGACTTTCATTTAGCATTTGATGATTTTGGGTATAATAAAAAAGGTGAAAAGGACGCATATAGTATATGTCAAAGCATATACGATATTGTCTTTTCTAAGTTTGATAAAAATGATTTTGATCACATTTTTATTTTTTCAGATCATGGATTTAAGTTTAGCCTGGAAAGAAAGCAAGAGCCATTAGAACACTTAATTAATGAAGATAGATCAAATGTCATCTTAATTCACAGGGAAAAATATCAAGATGCTTTAACTAATAACACCAAATTATGCTCACTAGCTGATTTTTTTGATACCTACCAAGATATTTTAGGCATAAAATCAAAAAAAAATAAATCGTTTTTATCTAACTACGAAAGAGAATATGTCATAATAGAGGATCATTTAAATTATGAACCAATGATAAACCAAAATATTGAAATTTGGGGTGTTGTTAACAAAAAGGAATTTTATGTAAGAACCCTACACAAAGCTTTTCTTTTTAAAAGGGATACTCATTTAAAAGTTGAAGGTGTAGTAGATTATTATGAGGATATCTTATTAAGAGAGACATCTTTTGGATTATATTTTGATGAATTCAAAAAGATTTTTATGTACAAAAAAAATATTTTATATAAATCGGTTTATTCTAACGGACAAAAGAGAAAGTCAAGAAGTAGATTGATTATCTTATTTTATAGCTTATTGGATTATTTAAAAATTGTAAAATAATTAAAAATGATAATTGTGTGGACTCCTTGATTAATTTGAGAACGGCAAAGAAATATTTAGGTTATGAAAATTGATTTTATAAAATTATAGTATGATAAAAAAAACAATAAAAAAAATCCTCAATAGCTTAGGTTATAATTTAGTGAAAGTAGATAATCAAATTGAATTTGATAATTTTTATTCAAAATATAGCCAAGTAAATAATGAGATTGTAGATATTGAGAAATTAGGAAAAATGTCAATGACAATCCCGGGAATGATAACACCTGCTGCAGGCAAATTTTTATTTTCATTGTGTTTTATGCAAGAAATGAAAGGAGATGTTGTAGAAATAGGATCTTGGCAAGGACGAAGTACTTCTTTTTTGGCAAGAGCAGTTAAAGAATCTAAAAACGGAAAATTTTATGCAATTGATCATTTTAAAGGGAATATTGGAAAAGAAAATTTATATGCTGTTGACGGGAAATTAGATGATCTTAAAGAAAACTTTATAGCAAATATGAAAATGTTTGACTTAGATAAAATAGTTAACCTTCTAAACATGGAAAATCATGAAGCTATCAAAGAAATAGAAGGAAATACAGTTAGGTTTTTGTTTGTAGATGGAGACCACACTAAACAGGGGGTTTCAAAAGATATAGAGTTATTTTTCCCTTTATTAAAAAAAGGTTCAATCGTTGTTTTTGATGATTATTTTGAAGGCTTTCCTGGACTTATAGAGGCAGTTGATGAGGCAATAGAAAAATACAATTTTCGTAGACTTTTTTATCACAGACATACGTTAGTGTTAAAAATTTAGTATGATAAAAAAAATACTTTATTTGTCTTATCAATTTGAATTTGGGAAGCCTGAAAACGGGAACGCTTTCAACTATAAAGCTTGGTATGAGAATTTTTTAAAACTTGGGTATGAAATTGAACCTATTTTTTATGATAGTCATTCCAAAGAAGAGTTACAATCATTAATTATTGAAAAAGCAAATAAAATAAAACCAGACATGATTTTTTTTATTTTGCAAAAGAGTCAAATAGAACATCAAACTTTGGAAAAGCTTAAGGATATGGGCTTTTTTTCAGTAAATTTTTTTGGAGATGATCAGTGGAGGTTTGATAATTTTAGTTCTAGATATGCTAATTATTTTAACGCCTGTATTACTACTGATAAATTTAGTATCGATAAATATAAGGACATAGGCCAAAATAATGTTATATATAGTCAATGGGGTTCGCTTCATTCTGAAATAAAATATAAGGATATAAAGTACAGATATGATGTGAGTTTTGTCGGTGGCATTAGTCCTTACAGGAAATGGTTTGTATCAGAACTACAAAAGAGAAATATCAAAGTTCATTGTTTTGGAGATGGATGGATTAATGGGAGGGTTACCGATGAAGAAATAGAGCAAATTTTTGTATTATCTAAAATAAATCTTAATATATCAAATAGTATAAGTTATGATGTAAGATATTTATTATCATCAGTAAGAAGTTTTGCATCTACAGTTAAATCGGTTTTAGTAGGTAAATCTAAAAATAGTAGTCAAATAAAAGCAAGAAATTTCGAAATCCCTAATCTAGGGGGGTTTCAACTGACGGATTATGTTCCTACACTTGAGGAGTACTACCATATAGGGAAAGAAATAGTTTGTTATAACGGTATTGATGAAGCAGAAAAATTAATTGACTACTATTTAAAGCACGAAGATGAAAGAGAAAATATAAAATCAGCAGGTGTAGAAAAAGCTAGGAGTGAGCATACGTCCATAAAACGAATTGAAGGTTTTATGATAGAAATAGAAAAAGTCTATGATAAAAAAGGATAGACTAATAAAGCTTATAGAGCCTCATTTTATTAAAGACCTAGTCAACAATGACCATAAAATAAAAAATGTAAAGTCCAATAAACTTCTAACGCATAATAGATTTGACATTGCCTTTAAACTTCTTTTTTTGGAATTTAGGAAAAAGAACTTTTCTTTAGCCAAAGAAATATATAAAGATCATATTAGGGCTTTTTCATTAAATAAATTTACAGAGCCAGGGAATAAACATAAAAATAGTTTAAAAAAGTTTATTGATAATTTTGAGTGTACCTTTCAAGACATAAAAAAAAATGGTTTTGATAAAAATAAGTCAATATTAGCTCTCTCAAGAAACAATTCTATTGCAAATGGTGCCCACAGACTTTCTAGCTGTATATACTTGAATAAAGAAATTAGTGCTGTTGATATTAATACAGATGACCATATTTATGATTATAAATTTTTTTACAACCGAAACGTACCAAAACTCTTTTTAGATTTTGCTGCACAAAAATTCATTGAATTTTCATCAAATACATACATTGCTTTTATTTGGCCCTCAGCCAAAGGTTTTGACAGTGAGTTAAAAAAAATTATACCCAATATTGTTTATAGAAAAGACATTGTCTTTAGCTTAAAAGGAGCCCATAATTTACTTTCACAAATCTATAGCGGTGAAAAATGGTTGGGAAACGTCGAAAATAATTTTCGAGGAGTTCAGGCTAAGTTAGTTGAATGCTTTAAAAACTTTAATTCTGTTAGGGTAATTGCCTTTCAAGAGGATGAATTACAGAATGTTTTTTTAATCAAGGAAAAAATTAGAGAGCTTTTTAAAATAGGTAAACACTCCATTCATATCACAGACACTAAAGAAGAAGCGTTAAGAGTTTCCAAATTAGTTTTTAATGAAAACAGCATTCATTTTCTAAATCATTCAAATCCAAATAGGTTTTTATCATTTCACAATAAGATTAATGAATTCAAAAACTTCCTCGAGGAAAATAAAATTGACAGTAATCATATAGTTCTCGATAGCGGAATTGTTTTGTCTGCATATGGACTTAGAGAATCAAAAGACATTGATTTTATTGCACTAGATGATTTAAATTATAAGAAGCAAAATGGCTTAATAGATAATCACGACACTGAATTGATATATCACAAGCAAAATAAAGAGGAGCTAATATTCAACCCTCAATTTTATTTTTATTTTAATGATCTCAAATTCATTTCTTTTAAACAGCTATATAATATGAAGTTAGTGAGAGCTGAATCAAAGGATATAAATGATATTAAAATGATGGAAGCTCTTTTAGATAACAATTATTTTAAAAAAATAGCTTATAAATATAAACAGCAACTCAATTATAGTTTAATAAAAATCAAACAGAAAATTATTGTTGTTTTAAGATTTTTAGGGCTATTTGATTTTGTAAAAAAAGTGATAAAAAACTAGAATTAAAATGTTTCTTTCAGTTATAATGTCTGTTTACAATGCTGAAAAGTACATTGAGGAAGCGATTCAAAGTGTTTTGAATCAAACGTATAATAATTTTGAGTTTATAATTATCAACGATGGATCCAAGGATAATAGTCTTAAAATCATTAAAAAATTTCTTAGTAAAGATGATAGAATAATATTAATAGACAGAGAGAACAAAGGTTTAGTCGCAAGTTTAAATGAAGGGATTTTAAAATCTAAGGGAAATTTCATTGCAAGGATGGATGCTGATGATATCTGTTTACCCAATAGATTTGAAGAGCAGTTAAATTTCATGAAAAAAAATTCTGATGTTGGTGTTTGCGGAAGTTGGATTGAGCTTTTTGGAGACCATTTTAAAACAAAGATTTGGAAGCTCCCATGTAATGATCAAAGATTAAAAGCAGAGTTATTATTTTCTTCTTGCTTTGCCCATCCGAGCGTAATGATTAGGAAGAATGTTCTTTTAGATAATGATATCCTTTATGATGAATCGTATATTCACGCTGAGGATTTTGAATTATGGATTAGACTTTCGGATTTTACCAATTTTGCAAACATAAATAAAGTTCTTTTGAAATACCGAATGGTAAAAGATAGTGTATCACATAAAGCAGATTTAGAATTAAAAAGCAGATTTGATGTTTTCAAAAAAATTTTTAATAAAAGTCTAGGTAGACTAGATATAAAAAACACACTTGAAGAAAATACTCTTCATTTTAACCTCTCATTCAACAAAAGATTGCGCCAAAACAGCGTAAGCAGTTTTGAGTTGAAATCATATTTTGATAAAATCCTGATATCAAACAGAAAAACTAAGATTTTCAGTGACTTAGATTTAAAAAAAGTTATGGGAAAAAAATGGATTTGGAATTTCATTTATACAAAAAATGTTAATTCTATTTTTTCAATGTATTTTTTATATGGATTATATGGGCTCTTTAATAATTACCTCAGCTCTAAGGGAAAGCATTTAAATTTTTAAATAGTACTAAATAATTGACATTACTCACCATTATAATATTTTATGCATAAAGTAGTTTATGTAATCCCAAAGAGGAAAATAGGTGGAGCAGAAATCTTATATAACGAAATCGATCAACACAATAATGATGGAATAGATCTGTACAAGTATGACTTAAATTTTCAAACTAATAATCCTTATATTTATTTAAGTGGCTTAGTTAAATTTTTATTTTTTATAAAAAAAAATAAAATTGATTTTATCATCTCATCTCTTTGGAAGAGCCATTTAATCAGTTTTTTTGTCTGCATATTTAGCAATACAAAATCAATACCTTTTATACACAGCAGCTCATTTTTTAATTTTTATGATAGGTTTTTTACGAAACTTTTGTTGAACATATCAAAAACATGTCTAGTAGATTCAAATAAATCACATGATTTTATCACTAGTAGTTTTAATCGTATCGAAGTCTTTAATGTATCAACACACATAAAATTTAAAGATGTTTTTCCAAATGAAAAAAAATATTTGACATTAGATAATAAGTCACTAAGGTTTATTTTTCTTGGAAGAATATGTGATGTTAAAAGAATAGATAAATCTATATCACTATTAAATAAGATAGTTCAACATCAAATAAATGTAGTTTTCGATTTATATGGGCCTATTGAGGTAAGTCACAGTAAAATTAAAAAATGGGAGAATTCGTCTAATTTCAAAATTAACTTTAAATCTCCATTAGAAAGAAATCAAATACCTAATCTAATTAGAGGATATGATTTTTATATTCAATTAAGTGATGTTGAGGGAATGGCAATGAGTGTTATTGAATCTATGAGTTTGGGGCTAATTCCTGTAGTAACAAAAGTTGGTGAAATATCTTTTTATTGTGAGCATGGAAAAAATTCTTTGTGCTATGATAAAGAAGATTCTGTAAGTTTTATCACAGAGAACTTTTTAGGACATCTTTCAAATTTAAATAATTTGAATTCTATGTCTAAAAATGCCATTCAAACTGCTAAAAAGTATTTAGATTTTAAAATTGATTTTATTCTTAAAATCAAAAAAGTAGTAAACAGTTATGTGTAGGATAGTAGGAGGGATCAATTTTGATCATGAAAATTTCCCGCAAGACACGCTAACTGCTATGACAAATTCATTAATACATGGAGGTCCAGATGGTGGAGGAACTTTAATTAATGAAAATGTAGGTTTTGGCCACAGGAGACTTTCAATAATTGACCTTTCAGATGCTGCCTCTCAACCGATGGAGAATGAGAATTGGATTATTACTTTCAATGGTGAGATATATAACTTTAAGGAAATTAAAAACATTTTAAAAGAGCTAGGAACTTCATTCAAAACCAATTCGGACACTGAGGTGATTATTGCAGCTTTTGACTGTTGGGGAAAAGAGGCTGTAGCAAAGTTTAGAGGAATGTTCGCATTTGCTCTCTTCAACAAGCAAAATAGGGTATTAACTTTATGTAGAGACAGATTTGGAGTTAAGCCATTGTATACATACAACAAAAATAATATTTTCCTTTTTTCATCAGAGATTAGAGCATTTCACCAGCACGAAAAATTTGATAAAAGTTTGGATTTATCAGGGTTACCACATTTTTTTCAGAAAGGTTATTTTGATTCAGATTCATGTATTTTTAAATACGTTTCAAAACTTAAGCCAGGAACTTTTCTTGATATATTTCCAAGTGGTAAAATGGAACATTCTAAGTATTGGAACCCAAAAGATTTTTACGGTAAAGCTAAAAAGAATAAATCGTTAAATGAAGTATTAAATAATTTAGAGAAACAGCTAATTGAAAGTTTTAAGTTAAGATTAGTTTCTGATGTTAAAGTTGGAATTTTTTTAAGTGGGGGTATTGATTCAAGCCTTGTAATAGCTCTACTTCAAAAAGACTCACCCAAACCAATTAGGACTTATACCATAGGATTTAAGGATGAAGACTATAACGAAGCTGACATAGCAAGTGAAATTGCCGCCCAAATAGGGACTAATCATTCAACATTATATTGTAAATCAGATGACTTTATTGATATTATTCCCCTTCTACCTGAAATTTATGATGAGCCATTTGGAGATGCTTCCGCGATACCGACATATTTAGTATCAAGTTTTGCTAGAAAAGACGTAAAAGTTGTTTTATCAGGAGATGGTGGTGATGAATTATTCGGAGGTTACTTAAAGTATATTTTTGGAATTAAAGCTAAGGGGATTTTAAAAATTCCTTTCTTTTTGAGGAATATTCTCTATAGATTATTAATAAGAATAAGTTCAAATCATATAAATACCCTTAGTAACATTCCTGGACTTAAGAAAATTAAGCAGTTTTCTAATAGGTTTTTTAAGTTTAGAGAGGTTTTATTATCAAGGAATATTGATGATTTAATGGATCGTTCATCAAACTTTTTATCGGCTAAAGATGTTGAAATCTTTACAGGAAAAAAGGCTAAATACGATTCTAGGAGAATTAGGCCTGAGAAAAATCAGATTATTAGTTATTTCGGGTTGAAGGATATAGATAGATATCTCCCCAATGATATTTTAACGAAGGTAGATCGTTCATCAATGTCTCTAGGTCTAGAAGCTAGAGAACCATTTTTAGATCCTGAAATAATAGATTTTTCGTTTAAACTTGATGATAGTTTCAAGTATAATAAAAGTTTAGGAGGTAAATTTTTATTAAAAAAAATATTAGAAAAATACATAGACCCAAAGTTAATTAATAGACCCAAGCAAGGCTTTACTATACCTCTAGAAGATTGGCTTAAGAGTTTCTTGAAAGTAGAAATATTTAGTATTGAAAACGATATTAAGTTTTTTCAAGTTTTTGATTTAGACAGAAACTTTTATGGTAAAGTAATCAGGTCCTTCTATAATAATAAGGGTAGATATAATCCTTATTTTATTTGGTTTGTATATTGTTTATATAATTGGAAGAAAAAATGGCTGGGGAAATAGAAAAGAGAATATTATTAATTGAAAATTCAGCTTCAGATTTTATAAAGGCTAGAATGCCATATTGTAAGCACCTCATATCCAATGGCTGGAATGTTTATGCTCTTGTTCCTAGAGATGATTCATTAACTTCGATTGAAAACTTTGGCATAAATATTATTGAGTTTGACTTTATAAGGAAAGATAAAAGCCTAATACAGATTTTAAGGCTAGTTAGGTTTTTTAGAAAAGTAATAAATGAAAATCAAATCAATACAATTCATTCTTTTCGTCTGGAGCCTAACCTGATTAATATTTTAGCAAATCTTTTTAATAAAAATAAATTAATAATTCATGTTACTGGTCTTGGAATAGTCTTTTCAAAAAATTCATTAAAGTATAAATTATTACAGTTAGTTAGTCAAGTTATATATCATCTCATGCTCTTAAGAGCTAATGTAATGGTTTTTCAAAATGATGATGATTTAAAAAAAATTTGGTTTGCTAGATTTTATAAAAAGGCAAAAGTAATCTATGGCAGTGGTGTAGATACTGAGTATTTCAGCAATGAGTTATTCAATAAAGATTTATTAAGGGATAAACATGGAATTTCAAAAGAACAAAAGGTGTTTATAATTATAACTAGATTGATTTGGGAAAAGGGGATTAAAGAATTAATAGAAGCATTCATGTCAAAGGAATTGAAAAATCTAAATCTTAAATTACTAATAGTAGGATGGGCAGATAAAGATAATCCCCAGCATGTTGACCAAGGATATATTGATTCTTTTCAGGATGTTGGACAAATATCTTTTTTAGGAAAAATTGAAGATGTCAGAAATTTGTTATCTATTTCAGATGTGTTTATTTATCCTAGTTACTATCGTGAGGGGATTCCCAGGGGCATCTTAGAGGCACTTTCAATGGGTTTGCCTATTATTACAACAAATACTCCTGGATGTAATTTAACTGTTGAAAATAAAAAAAATGGTTTTTTAATTAAGCCAAATTCATCAAAAGCAATTAAAGAGAGTGTTTTGAAAATTCTAGACACGAATAATTTAAATTCAATGGGTTATGAAAGTCTTAATATTGCAAATAAAAAGTTTTCAAATAAAATCATATATCCTCAATTTGAATATATATATGACATCTAAGTAATTTTTTAAATTCAATTAATAAACAACAAAATGAATTTAAATAATATTGAGTTTATATGTCCTATTTGTAAAACGGGGAGCATCAAGATTGAGAGAGATTTTGCAAATTGTAAAAACAAAAACTGTAAAAGTCGTTTTTCTCTTATAAATGGCAAACCTGTTCTTATAGACTTTAATAAATCTGTTATTAGAAAAGAGAGGTTTAAAGAAAACTCAGGCAAAAGCGAAGTTCCTCGTGAAGACTATAAATTCATTATAAAAATCAAACGGATATTATTTGGTAATGGTAGAGTTACTAAAAAAAATCTAGAATATTTAGAGGATCATTTTCACAACAAGAATGATTTGAAAATTTTAATTGTTGGTGGCGGAACCATAGGATCTGGAATGAATAATTTCAATAAAGTTTTTAAAAAAAATATATTAGCATTTGATATATACACTAGTTCTAACATTCATTTTATTGCTGACGCTCATAATATTCCAATTAAGAATAAATCATTTGATTTAATCATATTACAGGCAGTTTTAGAACATGTCTTAAATCCATACAAAGTTGTTGATGAATGCCGAAGATTATTGAAAGATGATGGTTTAGTTTATGCTGAGACTCCGTTTATGCAGCAAGTTCATGAGGGTGCTTACGATTTCATCCGTTTTACCGACTCTGGCCATCGCTATTTATTTAAAAATTTTTCAATTCTTAAATCAGGGCCTGTTGCTGGGGTTGGAACTTCACTACTGTGGTCAATAAGTTATTTTTTTGGAAGTTTATTTAGAAGTGTTTTAGTTAAAAAAGTCACTAGAATTTTTTTCTTTTGGCTTAGATATTTTGATTTTTTAGTCCCTAATAACCAAAATATTGATGGTGCTTCAGGCGTTTATTTTATTGGAAAAATCTCAAATGAGACATTAAATGAGAAAGAAATAATTAATTATTATAATGGTTCGCAATAAAATTCATATAATAATACTAGTTGAAATTTTTAACATAATTGATATTTTGAACCTTACATCATTGCTTTAATCTTTAAATATTAATTAAATCAATATCTAAAATTCAAACGGTGAGATTATCATCAGTTTTTTAATGAGAAATATCTCCAAAAACCAAGTACTTTACAAATTTTCGTTTAGATGGTTTTGGTATCAGTAAATCAGACACTTTTTGACCAAGATATAAGCTAATAAGAAATAACTTTCACCTATTTTCACGTGTTGAGGGTAAACCTTTTTTTTCTTGGACTGTATCTTTATTATTTTTCAAAAGATATCGTTTGAATTACTCGATCTTTACTTCTTGAGTGAAAGATTCTATAATATTATATTTTAAGAAGAAAGTTTTTTCAAATGACTCCCAGCTGTAGTCAAAATCAATTAAATTCATTGTAAATTAAAACCTTATTATCTTTAATAAATGAAAGCTATTATACTTGCTGGTGGTTCTGGAACCCGTTTACATCCTGTAACCAAGGGGGTTTCCAAACAACTCCTTCCGGTCTATGACAAACCCATGGTCTATTACCCAATTTCGATTTTGATGAGGGCAGGTATCAAAGAAGTTTTGCTTATCAGTACCCCTATTGATTTAACTTCCTATCGAAGACTCTTAGGTGATGGCAGCCAATTGGGAATCCAAATTCAATATGCTGAACAAAAAGCCCCCAACGGACTTGCAGAGGCTTTTTTGATCGGGGAGGAATTTATCGGTCGAGACCCTGTTTGTCTAGTATTGGGCGACAACATTTTCTATGGGGAAGGGTTAGACGCTATGATGCAAGAAGCGTTAAATCAACCTGAAAAGGCCACTGTTTTCGTCTACACCGTCAAAGACCCTCAACGATACGGAGTCATTGATTTTGACCAATCTGGTAAAGCCCTATCAATTGAGGAAAAACCTCAACAACCCAAAAGCGACAAAGCCATTGTCGGACTTTATTTTTATCCTAATGAAGTGGTGGAAATTACAAAAAATATTAAACCCAGTGGTCGGGGTGAATTAGAGATTACTACCGTGAACCAAGCCTTTCTTAAAAGCGGAAAATTACAAGTAAAAACTCTTGTCAGAGGTTTTGCCTGGCTCGATACTGGTACCCATGAATCCCTGATTGAAGCGGGACAATTTATCCATACTGTCGAAAAAAGACAAGGACTTAAAGTCGCATGTTTGGAAGAGATCGCCTTTGAAAATGGATGGATCAGTCGCGAACAACTCCTAACCATGGCTAAAGACCTTTCCCAAACCGAATACGGTCAGTATCTCTTGGATCGCTATCAAAAATAAGAAGTAGATGACAATTAAGCCTACTGTATTTCCCGAAGTATTATTAATAGAGTCCAAAAAGTTTGAAGATGGAAGAGGTTGGTTTATGGAAAGTTTTAGAAGGGATTTATTGGAAAAAGCGGTAGGCCACGCCCTAAATTTTTGCCAGGATAATCATGCCCAGTCTTCTTATGGGGTGATCAGAGGCATGCACTACCAAATGCCTCCACATGCCCAATCCAAGCTGGTCTACGTTCTCCAAGGAAAGGTTCTGGACGTGGTGGTGGACATTCGTAGAGGTTCCCCATGGTTTGGCAAGCACTTGGCCATAGAATTGAGCAGCGAAAACCAAAAGCAACTTTTTATCCCCCGTGGTTTTGCCCATGGCTATGCTTGCTTGAGCGAAACGGTGCTTTTGGCCTACAAGGTGGACAGCTATTACAACAAAGCCGCTGAGGCCAGCATCGCCTTTAACGACCCACAATTGGCAATCGACTGGCAAATCCCCCATCAACTCCAAAAGCTATCTCCAAAGGATCTTCAGCACCCCACTTTTGAGGTAGCACAACATTTCGATTACAATCAGCCATGCTATGACTAAGGTTTTGGTCATAGGAGCACTAGGCCAATTGGGACAATCTTTTCAATATTGGGCCCCGCAATTCCCCGATTTTGAGTTCTTTTTTAAAGACCTCCCCCAATTCGATCTGTTAGATCATCAGCAGTTGCATCAATATTTTACATCAACTCCTACAGATATAGTGATCAATTGTGCCGCCTATACCGCGGTAGATCAGGCGGAGGACGAACCCAAAATGGCCCAACAGCTCAATGCTGTCGCCGTCGATTCCCTATGTCAATTGTCCAAAACCTCAGGCTTTAAGCTCATTCATTTTTCCACCGACTATGTTTTTGATGGAACAGCCTCCAAACCCTACAGAGAAAGTGAACCCCTCAACCCCATAGCAGTATATGGCCAAACCAAAGCCGAGGGAGAAGCCGTGATGCGCTCCGCAGGGATCGATGGCTGGATCATTCGCACCTCATGGTTATTCAGCCCTTACGGGAAAAACTTCGTCAAAACCATTTTTTCTCTATTGCAAAACAAAGCTGAAATCAATGTGGTGGCCGACCAAACCGGAAGCCCCACCTATGCTATAGACCTGGCAGCCGCCACCCTCAAAGCATTGGATCAGAACCCTATATTCAACGGGGTCAAGGTCTATCATTACACCAATAGTGGATACACCACATGGCACGGCTTAGCCACTGCCATACAAAAGCAAATCAATACCCATTGCAAGATCCATCCGGTGGATACTGCCGCCTATCCCACTAAAGGCCAAAGACCAAAATATTCAGTCTTAAGCTGTGAGAAAATAAAAAAGGAATTTAACTTGAACCCACAATTGTGGGAATCCGCTCTAAAAGATTGCCTTAAAAAAATAAAATGAACAAAAGATCAATTCTAATTACCGGAGGGGCC
>TARA_B100000963_G_scaffold361822_1_pt1 | contig 13047 bp, 9 predicted proteins | sample TARA_B100000963 | Tara Oceans TARA_B100000963 (sample SAMEA2622097) | marine metagenome | biome: marine biome (ENVO:00000447); feature: surface water layer (ENVO:00002042); material: "saline water (ENVO:00002010), including plankton (ENVO:xxxxxxxx)" | depth 5 m | reverse complement strand
GCGCAAGCCTGCTTTCAGGCAACCGGCGTTTCCGGTGGAGCCAAGTATTGGCGGGCATGGAACAAAGATTTTCAGCAAATCGTTTGCGGAGCTCAGGCTTCCGACGGGCATTGGCCGCACGGAAAGCATTTTCATGGAGACACGGACATTTACCGCACGACCATGACCATTCTTATGCTCGAAGTCTATTATCGCTATATGCCCACAACTCAGGTTTAGACGATCATTCGCAGACCTTCGACTCTTTCAAAATATCCTCAAAACATGAAAAAACTACTCATACCCTTCCTTCTTAGCGCCGTGGTGGCAATGATCGCATTCGGCGACAAGGATTCCGCCAAAGAGATCGTCATTACCGGAAATGACGCCATGCAATTCGACGTCAAGAACTTCGAAGTCGATGCGGGGTCCAAGGTCAAATTGACCCTCAAGAACATTGGTAAGGTCCCCAAGATTGCCATGGGTCACAACCTCGTGGTGCTCAAGAAAGGAATCTCAGCCATCGCCTTCGGACAAAAAGCCCTGAGCGCAGGAGCCAACGCAACCAATCCCCTGCCCGATTCGGTGAAAGGCGATGTCATCGCCTTCACCAAACTGCTCGGACCGGACGAATCCGACACCATCACCTTCACAGCGCCAAAGGAATCCGGGGCCTATGAGTACGTATGTACCTTTCCCGGACATTTCGCCATGATGCGTGGCACCATGAAGGTCAAATAAAGGCCTTCGGCTTTTCCTTTCGCCCACTTCATCCGCGCCCTTGACATTTTTAGTCAATTGCTAGATTTACACCTGTATGGCAAACATCGAACAGCAAAAGCAATTCCTTCAGAAGGCCGAAGCCTCCGGACTCCTCACTCGCTTGGGGGCCTACGCCAGACTTTCCGGACCCGGATGGCTTCAAAGCGCCATAACCTTGGGGGGAGGTTCGCTTGCATCCAGTCTCTTTCTTGGAGTTCTCGCTGGGTACAGCCTACTCTGGTTACAACCTTTGGCGATTCTTCTTGGCGTCATCATGCTATGCGCCATCAGTCACGTAACCCTTTCAACGGGACAAAGTCCATTCGTCTCGATCAAAAACGAAATCAATCCGGTGCTAGCCTGGGGTTGGGCCATTGCCACCATCATGGCCAACATCGTGTGGTGTCTTCCTCAATTCAGTCTGGGAACCGCCGCAGTCACCCAAAATCTTTTTCCCGGGTTCGACGGCACCCTCGCAAAGGTGGGCGTTTGCTCCGTTCTACTGCTTTTGGCGATCATAGTGATTTGGGTTTCGGAAAAGGGCTCCAGGGGAGCGAAGGCTTTCGACTTGATTCTCAAAGTGATGGTGGGTCTGATCGTTGTCTCCTTCTTTGGTGTGGTCGTGAAGATGACCCTTACCGGCGAATTGAACTGGGGGGAGATTCTACCGGGATTCGCTCCCGACCTTTCCATGCTTTTCCAACCTGCGCAAGTATACGAACAGTTTCTGACTCAAACGGGTGAGTTTTCCTCCTTCTGGGAAAATAAGATCGTTGGCGCGCAAAGAGACGTCATGATTGCCGCAGCCGCTTCCGCCGTTGGAATCAACATGACTTTCTTCATGCCTTTCGTACTCCTGAGGAGAAAATGGGGACGCGAACATCGAGGGCTTGCGAAATTCGACCTTTGGACCGCACTCTTGATTCCGTATGTCGTAGCCACTTCCTGCGTGGTCATCGCCGCAGGCTCGCAATTCAACGGCAAACCCGAATCAGCCTATTCGGATTTCGAAAACAAGATTCTCCATCCAAATCTCGAAAAAGGATTTCACAGCCTGACCACCGCTCGAATCATTACTGAAATCGGAGCGAGCGAATACGATGCCCTTGCACCGATTCAACAGGAACAGCTCCTCACCGACCTCCCCGAAGCCGACAAACAGCTTGCCGCCATGCTGGTCAAGCGGGACTCCTTCAATTTGGCGGCATCACTGGAGGGGCTGCTTGGAAGCAGGGTCTATTCTCACTGGGTCTTTGGGATTGGTGTTGTGGGCATGGCCTTGTCCACCATTATCATTCTTATGACTATCAATGGTCATGCGGTCTGTGAGGTTTTGGGAAAACCCCACCAAGGCCCTCCCTTTCTCATGGGCGCATTCGTAGCGGGAATCGGAGTGCTCGGACCCTTCGTTTGGAGCGATGCGGCTTTTTGGCTCGCCGTTCCCACATCCATTATCGGCTTCACGCTGATACCCTTGGCTTACCTTAGCTTTTTTCTCCTCATCAACAACAAACGGGTTCTTGGCAGAGAGCGTCCCGAAGGTAAGGCAAGATGGTTATGGAATGCCTTTCTGCTTCTTGCATTGGGCATCATGGGCTCGGCGGCCTTTTACGTTGCGTGGAACAAAACCTGGGGAGACATTCCGTTCGGCCGTTACGCCCTGATTGCCTTTGGCATTCTTTTGGTGATCGGGGACTACTCCCTGAAAAACCGCAAGCTTTCCAAAAAGGTCGAAGGTCTTGAAATGAGGCTGAAACGAATCTCGCAACAAAGCGAATCCGCCGAATCAAAGACCTGAAGATCCAGACTAACGGGTCGAACCCACCTTATTTTCCATCGACCAAGGGAACCCAAGTTCTTCTTTCACCGCTGGCTCCGAGTTTGGAGTAAAGAACCCACGCCTCCCCGGTGGTCGTGTCGAACTTAATCAACCTCTTGTAAAGATAGGGTTTTTCGTCCTGAGAATAATACTCTGCGCTAACCAACTGATACTTGCCTGTCTTGCTTGAGAACGAGCCGAAGTTAGGGGGTGGCGGAATGTTCATCGGCAACTTGGGCGGAGACGAACTCGGACCGACGTTGGCGCTCGGCTGGCCAAATGCATACCAGCCTGCGAATGCCAGAAACAAGGGAAAGGCTACAAGAGTGATTCGGGAAGTTAATTTCATAGTTCGTCTTCTTGCCAACAAATTCGGGTTTCGCCAACCCAAAAGAAACAAAAAAACCGTCGGCCTTGCCCTTGCCGACGGTTGAGAGCGCCCTTGTGCGGGCACTACAATCAAAACGCTAAGGTTATTGTCTTATCCTAGCAAAAAAAATGCGACTGCTTCGGCTATTTTAATTACCTTACCTTACTTTAATGTAAGTCCCTGCAATCAATTACGGGATTGTGCAATCAATCCTCCTCCTGAATGAACACAACCGCTTGGTGCCAATACTCCTTTTCCAAAAAGGGAGTTCCCAAACATTGCCAGCGACCCGAGGATTGATAGAGAAAACCGTCCTTATCCTTGTACTCGCGTTGAATCAATTCATTCACTCCTTCCTCAAGTCCCTTGCGGGAAGTGAAGCGTAGGATTTTGTATTTGCGTTGAACCTCATTCATGGAACCGAAAAAAAGAGCTGCGCCGATTGGCTTCTCTCAAAGAAGCAAGATCGGGTTTTTCAGTCAAGAAGGGAGAATGAGTTCCAAAAAAGTCACTCCATGATTTTCGCCATATAGATTTTTGCATTCGAACCCTAAAAGGGAAGAATACTCCTCCAATCCTCCTTACCATCACGAATTCAACTTATTCTTCTATTAGGGTTGAACCGCTTCTCCTAAACCCTAGGTTTGAAAGGAATCCAAGTCCTAAGACAATCGGCAAAAATCCCATCTCTCACTATGGCTTCCACCACCAAAGCAAAAACAAGAAAAACGAAACCCAAGGATTCCTCATCCCTCAACGAGGACGAAGTTCGATCCATTGAATCCCTTCGTCAATCCTTCGACGGCATTCGCGAGGAATTGTCCAAGGTAATCGTCGGACAGGAGGATGCCATCGAAAAAATCTTCATCTGCATGTTATCCAACGGACATACTCTGCTCATGGGTGTTCCGGGATTGGCAAAGACCCTTTTGGTGAATTCGATTGCCGAAACCACCTCCTTATCCTTTGGACGCATTCAGTTTACCCCTGACCTCATGCCATCCGACGTTACGGGAACCGAAATCCTGCAGGACCGTAAGGATGGAGAAGGTCGGGAATTCACCTTCATCAAAGGGCCCATCTTCGCGAACGTTTTGCTTGCCGACGAAATCAACCGGACTCCTCCAAAGACCCAATCGGCTCTCCTTGAGGCGATGCAGGAAAAACGAGTTACCGTAGCTGGAAAAAACCACGTTCTGCAAAAACCCTTTTTTGTTCTGGCCACCCAGAACCCCATTGAGCAGGAGGGCACCTACCCGCTTCCCGAAGCTCAACTCGATCGCTTCATGTTCATTGTAAGGATGGACTACCCTCAGCGTGAAGAGGAAATCATGATCGCACGTCAAACCACGATGGGAGCGACCGCCAAGCTCAAGAAGATCATCAACGGGACTAAACTGAAGCAATATCAGGAACTGGTCGAAAGGATTCCAGTGCCCGAACACGTATTCGAATTGGCTGTCGATTTGGTTCGGCGCACCCGCCCCGGAACCGAGGATGCGCCGAAATGGTTAAAGCAATCCGTTCAGTGGGGAGCGGGTCCGCGAGCCATTCAGTTTCTCATTCGGGGAGCCAAGGCTCATGCCCTGATCAGCGGAAACTTCATCACCACCACCGATGACCTTGAGGCGGTGGCCGAGCCGGTTCTTTATCATCGCATCATCACCAACTTCCATGCTCGTTCCGAAGGGATCACAAGTTCCGAAGTCATAAGAAGACTTTTGGAAGAAGCTCGCCAAGAAGAACGTTGACCGGTCATGCCTCGCAAGGCCAAGAAGCTCTACGAGTACATCGACCGCGCCGCCATCTCGAGGCTTGCCGGTGAACCTCTGCTCTCATCCAATCCCATGGAGGGAAGCGTGAGCGGTCATCACCGGAGCAACCACAAGGGATCAAGCGTCGAATTCGCCGAATACCGCGAATACACTCCGGGTGAGGATCCGCGCAGAATGGACTGGCGGGTACTTGGCCGAACCGATCGTTACTTTCTCAAGGAATTCGAAGCAGAAACCAACTTACGTTGTCATTGCATCTTGGATGCGAGCGGATCCATGGGATTCGGCGAACCGGAAAACAAGTTGGAATTTGGCAAAAGGCTGATCGCCACGCTGACCTACCTATACTTGAGACAAGGCGATGCGGTCGGACTTGAAGTCCCCACGAGTAAGTCAGGCTCTGCTCTACCCGCCCGGCGGAACCCGGCGCAATTGCAAGCGGTTTTGGAAACGCTTGGAAAAACCAAGGCAAAGGGAGCCGATCTTTTTGCCGAGAAACTCCATCTTTTGGCCGAAGGGATCAGGATGCGGGCTTTGGTTCTTTTAATTTCGGACTTTTTGGAGGAGCCGCATGAACTGGCAAATGCCATCCATCACCTGAGAAACCGAAAGCATGAAGTTGCGCTTTTTCATATCATGGACAGGCAGGAAATCGATTTTCCCTTTGACCGCCCCACCCGCTTTTTGGACTTGGAAGGGGGAAGTCCGACCTTAACCGAACCATCGGTAATCCGTCGCCAATACCTTGAGCAACTCGAAGCTCATTCGTCCTCCCTACGAAAAGTGTGCGCCGAAACTCAAAGTTCCTACCATCAAGTGATTACTGATCAAGGAGTGGAAAGGGCCTTGTCAGGATTCTCGATGGAACGTACCAGAACCTGATTTTGATTAGTTTCCTTCAACCCATCGCCTTGTTCGGGCTCTTTCTCGCCCTGACGCCCATTCTCATTCATCTCCTGAATTTGATGAGGCATCGTACCCAGCCCTGGGCGGCCATGCGCTTTATCCGCCAAGCGAAAAAGTTTTCCTCACGATTGTCAAAATTAAGGAGATGGCTGACCTTGCTGGCAAGGATCCTCGCAATCGTCTCTCTGGTCTTTCTTCTGGCCAGACCGTTTACCTCCCAAAACGGTTCGCTTTTCTCCTTGAGTCCCGATGAACCGGAAATTTCCCTCCTGGTCCTCGATCGATCCGCAAGTATGGAAAGGACCTCGCTCGGTTCCAATCTGAGCCTTCGGGAACAGGCATTACGCAAATTCGCAACCCTTTCCGAAACTTGGGCAAGCGCCAAGTTGTTCTGCATCGAAACGGTCTTGGGCGAACCAATCTTACTTGATGATCCGGACACTCTCCTAGAGGAGGAGATGAAGGATTTCTTCGGACCAACGGACTCCGAGGCAAACCTGCCCAGAACCATTCGGGAAGCATTCGAGTGGTTACGGGAAGCGAAGGTCAAATCCGCGGAAATTTTCGTTGCCTCCGACTTCCAAAGCAGCAGTTGGAAAATTTCCGAGAACGCTGAAGTCCTTAAGGAAATCTCCGAAGAAATCAAAGACAGGGAAGGGAGGTGGAAGATTCGTTTTCTAAAACTTGAACCGAGCCGCAACCTCAACCGTTCGATTCGCGCTCAAACCGTACGGGAGACTGAAAAATCGATTCTCCCCACTCTTGCCATTCGCAGCAACCAAAACTCCGATGAAAGTCTGAGTTTGGAAGTCAGCGTCAATGGAAGACCGTCGGTGATCGATTTTAACTTCACCTCTCCACAGAGCGTCTGGACTCCTCGGATCCCACTCTCTCCTGAAACCCAAACCGGTTGGCTGAGGATTTCCCTTCCGCGGGATGCTTGTTCTCCGGATAACGCTCATTACCTGACCTATGGTAAAACGGATCGGGAAAAAATCTTCGCATTCGCATCCGATCCTGAGGTCGGAAGAATCCTTAAGGCAACGGCCAGCCTGAAGGGTGACGAGGTCTTTTCCCTATCCTTGAACGAAGCGATTCAAGCAACCGACCGCACTGGAAACCTCATTCTCTTTCAAGGCAAATTCGGAGATGACTTAGCTGGAAAGTACGAGGAAGTGGTCAGGGGTGGAGCCACGCTTGTTCTGTTTCCCTCTGAATTCGAGCAAGCCGAGTGGTCCGGCCTCCAGCATTGGGACGCTCTCGAAACCATCGAAGAGAAAAGCGCTTTTTCCGTGACTCAGTGGAATCCGGACTCTGGAGTTCTCGCGGATACTTCGGGTGGTCAGAACCTTCCCCTCCCTTTGCTTGGAATCTTCAAAAGGAAGGTCCCCATGCTTGGCCAAACTCTTGCCTACCATGCCGACGGCAAAGCCTTTCTCACTCGCAGGGTTTTGGGTAAGGGAATCATTTATTCCTTTTCCACCCTTCCAATGCCTTCCTGGTCTTCCTTGGCGGAAGGATACGTTCTTGTGCCATCAATTCTTCGGGTAATGGAGGAAGCTCGCACTTCTTTGGCAAGAACCGGACTCGATTGCGGTGGGCCTGAATCCAAAGAAACGAACAAGGCCACTCCGATCACGGGAAAACCCGGCGACCAACCTTCTCTTCGGGCTGGTATTTACAAAGTGAACGGTCGACTGCTCGCCTTCAACCGGCCAACTCGGGAAAGTAGCTTGGAAACCATCGCTGTGGGGGAATTGGATGAGCTTATCGGAAGTTCACATATTTCTTGGATTGGAGCCGAAGCGAGCAAATCCATTTTCAAACAAGCCGAAATTTGGAGATTCTTTCTTGTTTTGATGACCGTTCTCCTGCTTGCCGAATCCTTTCTCGGTCTGCCTGCGAGAAAGTCCAAAAGAGCCAAAAGTCATGCCACCTGATCTCAGCGAATGGAAAATCGAAGGAGGATGGACTCTATGGGTCTTTGCCATCTTCTGTCTGGGAACCAGCGTCATTCTCTCTTACAGGACTTGGAAGAACTCGGACCAAAACCTCAGGGTTGGCTTGTGGGAAGTCTTCCGAACCTTGATCCTTCTCCTCATCCTCGTCGCTCTTTTCAACCCTCAAAGAGTTCAAGTTTTAAATTCCCAAAGGAAACCACAAGTCATTTGCCTCTTGGATGAATCTCAAAGCATGCGCTCGGCCGATCTTGTCGTGGACGGCCAAGCTCCTCGCCAACGCTTGGATTGGAGTCAGTCCTTCCTTCAGGAAGAATGGAGAAAGGAATTGGAAAAGAACGCCTCGGTGTCCATCCGCACCTTCTCTTCCTCCAAAGGATCCCAGGAAACCGACATCGCCGGGGCGTTGGCCCAGACTCTGGAGGAGACCAAAGACCTCAAGGCAATTCTGCTGATCACGGATGGGGACACCAATAGCGGTCCTTCCGTCCTATCCGTCGCAGGTAGCTGCCGGGCATCCTCCGTTCCGGTTTTCAGCCTGATCACCGGTGCTGAAAAACCTCTTCCCGATCTCGCCTTGGAAGAGGTCTTCGCCCCCTCCTTCGCCCTTCAGGAAGAAAGGGTTACCTTAACTTGGAGAGCGAGCAACTCCTTCGAGGAAAAGAAGATTGCCAAACTAAGTTTATGGGCAGACGGCGAGGAAGTCATGAGTAAGGCCATCGGATTCAATCCGCTTGAAACCCGAACTGGGAATTTGTCTTGGTTACCACCCTCGGAAGGTACTTATGAACTCGAACTTGTTCTGGAAGAGTTGAAAGGAGAAACCTTTCCCGAAAATAACGCCAAATCAACAACCGTCCGAGTCGAAAGAAAGGTCATCCGCGTTCTGCTCGTTGATTCCTTTCCCCGCTGGGAATACCGTTTCCTGAGAAACGCCTTGAAACGCGATCCCGGCGTGAAACTGGATTCGATCCTATATCACCCCGACATGGGGACTGCAAGCGGGGACGGGTATCTGAATGGATTCCCGGGTGACGAATCCCTCTTGGCTCCCTACGACGTGATCATTCTCGGAGACGTTGGAATGGAGGAAGGCGAATTAAGCCCAGCGGCATGTGAATTATTGGAAAACCTGATCCGTTACCAAGCTGCCGGCGTGGTTTTCTTACCTGGACGCAGAGGCAGCCAACTCAGCTTCCAATCAGGTCCTTTGGAGACTTTGCTTCCGGTGGTTTATGATTCCGCCAATCCTCGTGGGCTCGGAACCCGCAACCCCGTTCCCCTGGCCTTGACCCAACGAGGAAAGGAGCATTGGTTGACGAACCTAAGGGGCGCCGGCGAACCCAATCGTGATTTTTGGTCACGACTGCCTGGCTTTCACTGGTCAGCCATGGTCACCAAAAGCCGACCCGGTTCGGAAGTTTTGGCGGTTCACTCGAACTTCGTAACCGACTGGGGGAAGATGCCCATACTTGCGATTCGAAAGGTCGGATCGGGAAAGTCCCTGTACTTGGGTTCGGATTCGGCATGGAGATGGAGACGAGGGGTCGAAGACAAGTACCATTACCGGTTCTGGAGCCAAGTCGTTCGTTGGATGGCCCACGCGCGGTATTTGGCTGAAAAGGAGGGTATCCGCGTAATTCCGGATCCCGAAAATCCCCGGGTGGGGGAAAGGGTGTTTCTCCGAACCATCGTTTTGGATGAGAATGGATTTCCCCTGGAATCCGGAACCGTGAATGGCCGGACCCTCCACCCTAAGGGGAGAGTGGAAACTCTTTCCTTTTCTCCAGATCCGGATTCTCCCGGCGTTTTCCTATCCTCCTTTCTCGCAGGAGAAGTGGGTGAGATGAAACTGCGCATCGTGGCCAAAGAGGCAAAGCGAGAAATCGAATCGGTCCTGCGGATCGAAGAATCAGTCCGTGAAAAACTCGGAAAACCCGTGGTTTCCGAACCTCTGATCCAGTTGGGCAAACTTTCTCAGGGCAAGGCGCTGAGCCATACGCGATGGAAGGAATTGACCGACTCTCTGGCTCTCGCTCCCGCACCCAAGCCAACCATAAGGATTGAGCGGCTGAGAACCCAATTCTCATGGGGTGTAATGATTCTTGTCTTGCTTGCAATATACTGGACGGGCAGAAAATTGTTTGGAATGGTCTGAATGACTTCGTGATGGATAACGATAAAAACAAAGGTTCCTTTGGAATTTCCTCGGATCGGAGGTTGAGAGAATCCCTTCACGCCTTCTTCCTTTTCCTTCGAAGGACCGCCCGCGTTCGGCAAGGAGCCAAATACGGCATGCTGGCCGCGATCTCCATCGCGTGTTCCTGGTTTGCGCTCTTTCTTCTCGACCGCTTTTGGGAAACTCCCTCCACGGCAAGGGGATTCCTCTCTGTTCTTGGATGGAGCGGCGCAGTGTGGGCGGGATACGCCCTATCCGTTCTCATCCTCCGGCTATCCGGTGATTCGGGTTGGCTCGCCCGGCGGATGCGTCAAGCCTATCGGGCGAAGGGCGAGCGCATGCTTGGAATCATTGAAATCTCCCGGGAACGGGAGACCGACGATTCGGCTTTTTCGCCCAGAATCTTCGAAGCCGCTCAGGAGAGGATGGAAAACGAGCTCCATTCCGTCGATCATAACAAAATCTTTCCCAGACGAATGCTCATGTGGCCTACCCTTTCGTTGCTCTTCCTTGCCTTCCTTTGCGCCGCCGCATTCTGGGCCTATCCCGGACTCAGCCTCAATGCATGGGAACGCTGGATCCGTCCTTGGGACTCTACCGAAAGAGCGACCCTCACCCTTTTTTCACTCCCGCCGGAAAATCGTTTTCATCTCCTGGAGGGAGAATCCTCCGTCCTCCGCATTCCCCTTTCCAAAGAAAGCGGATTCGCTCCCAAGTTTGCGGTATTGGATAGCCCCCATGAAGAGCCGTTCATGCTCCGAACCAAGTCCAATGGCGGGGTTTACGAATTTTCGATTCCTCCCTTGTCCAAATCTCGTCAGGTTCATTTGAAAGGCGGAGACTTTCGGAATGCGATCGAGCTGAAAACCCTGCTGCGACCCCGGCTTCTTTCTCTTTCCGCGACCTTGAATTATCCTACGTATCTGGGCATGCCAGCGGAAACCATGGATCTCAAAAGTGGGAAGCTTCTCGCTCCGCAGGGGAGTGCCCTTCGCATCCGCGGTCTTTCGAGCAGAACCTTGAGCCAAGTCTTGCTCGAAGACGGGAATTCTTCCCTATCTGCAAATTCAACGGGACGGAACTTCGAATTTTCCTTGGGTCCACTCGCCTCCCCTCGTTCCCTAACGCTTCGCCTGTTGGACAAATATGGCTTTTCGCCGCTGTCCAACCGACCCATTTCCCTGAATATCCGTTCCGACCAACCATCCACATCCGATTTCGAACCCCAGCTTGATTCGTCTCCCGTACTAATCTTCGAAACGAGAAATCTGCCTTTTCTCTCAAAGGATGACTACGGTCTTGCCGAACAATCACTTGAAATTCAAATCCTTCGTAATGAACAAGTGATCAACCGGCAAACTTTGGTTGCCGAGAGATTCGATGCTTACGATCTTAAGGAAAGTTCCTTTAACTTTCCGTTCGATCCCCGGTTTCTCGCTCTTGAGGATGGGGATGAAGTGATCTTTACCGTTCGCTCCAAAGACCGCTTTCCCGGACGCAAGTTCAGCCAATCCAAACCCGTGCGCCTCTCCATCCTAGGACCGGCGAGGCACGCCGAATCGATTCGTTCGCAAATGGAAGCAATGATGGCTGAAGTGGCTGAAATCGCCCGCAACCAAGAATCCACCCAATTCCAAACCTTGGACCAGAAAGAGCAACTCGACCAGAGGGACGGTTCGGAGCCGAATGACCTTCAGAGGAGAGAGATCGAGCAACTCTCGAAGGATCAAAGGAAGCTTTCCGGCGACTTGACTGACACCGCAAACCGGGGACTCGAGATCCTGGAGGAAGCGTCCAGAAACCCACTTGTCGAAACCTCGACTCTCCAAGAAATCGGTAAAACCGTACAGGCAATGTCAGAGACCTCCACCGAAACCATGACCGCTTCTAAAAACCGACTTCAGGCAGCTTCAGCATCCGATCGGAAACAAGCCTCTCTTCAGTTGCTTGATTCCGCAGAGTTCCAACAACAGGCCTTGGATGAACTGCGGGAAATCCTCTCGAAATTTTCCGATCAGGTTGATCAACTCCAGGCGATGACTCTTGCCCAACGGCTCAAGCAAAGCGAGGAAGGCGAACGCAAGCTTTCCCGACAATTGCTTGCCCGAATGCCCGCTTCCATTGGTATGAGGAGAGATCAGCTCAACCCAAAGAGTCTAGGGGCGATACAAACCATTGAGGACATGCAGCGGCAAATCAGCGAAGAGGCCGGAGAGATCGGGAAGGAAATCACCCGCTATTTTGAGCGAACGGGCAAACCGGAATACGGCCAAGTCAGCCAGCTTATGGAGGAGGCCCAAGTGGAGAAATCTTTGTCGGAGTTGGCCTCGGGAATGAATCGGAACATTTTTTTTCAATCTCTTGCCAACCTCAGTCTCTGGGAAAGGAACTTTTCCGACTGGGCGGAGATTCTGATGCAGGAATTGCCAGGGCAAGAAAGTCCGGGAGGGAAGAGCGAAGGCAAGGACAGAACCAATGAAATCATGTCTCTTTTGAAAATGAGGCAGGCCCAATCGGAGATCATTCAAAAGACCCGCATCGCAGACAAAGGCAGTTTTCAGGCAAAGAGAGAGGGTTGGACCGAAACTCTGAAACGTCAGCAGGACACTCTCATGATCGACCTGACGGATACCCAAATCGCACTCGCCGAGGAAGCCTTCAATCCCCTCTTCGATGACGCCCACACCGCGATGTCGGAATCTTCCGAATACTTGGGCAAGCAAATCGTCGACTTGAGACCGCAAGGCGCCCAAAGACAAGCCAAGGATTTTCTGAGCGACCTGATTAACCTCCTCATCGAGGGACAGGGGCAAGGTTCGGATAAGCAAAATCGGGATGAGCTCAGCGCCATGGAATTTCTTATGCAGCAGATGTCCGCCGACCGTGAGGGAAATGCCCAGGGAAAGAGCCTTACTCCCGGTAAGACCGGAGGGGGTTCGCTCCAGGGTGGGCAAACCGACCAAACCTCTGGAACCTTTCCGGGGAAGACTTCCGCTCCCCAAACCCAAACCCGTTCCACCCAAAGCGCCAGTGGAGGAACGCCATCCATCGCTCCCGAGTTTCAACGGGTTATGGAGCAGTACTTCGAAGAGATCGATCCATGAGAATCCCCTTTTGGTTCTTCTTGTTTTACTTTTTCCTTGTAGTTGGGTCGAAGGGTCAGGAGTTGTTCGAACAACGGGACGACGGCTTTGTCCGCGCCTTGGACGATTCGTATCTGAGGGGGTTGAACTTTTTGCAAAGCAGGCAGGAAGACGCCGGAGGATGGAGGGACTCCTCCTATGGATCGGAACCCGGAG
>TARA_B100000963_G_scaffold87256_1_pt1 | contig 13056 bp, 25 predicted proteins | sample TARA_B100000963 | Tara Oceans TARA_B100000963 (sample SAMEA2622097) | marine metagenome | biome: marine biome (ENVO:00000447); feature: surface water layer (ENVO:00002042); material: "saline water (ENVO:00002010), including plankton (ENVO:xxxxxxxx)" | depth 5 m | reverse complement strand
CTACTAAAGCTTAGAGACTCTAGGAAACGAAAAAAGATTGAAGTGCCTGTATACTACCACGAAGATGAGAACGGAGCATTTACCTATGATTTTGAGGCTATGGTAGAGTTTTTTAATGAAAGGTTGGATGAACTAAGATGAGTACACATGAAAACGATATAATATTTGATAATTTATATGAAGAGTTTAGGGATACTATAGATGGAGAGAAAATAATAAACCTTATTGATTATATGGAAGATCGAAATATAGATGAAAGTATAATGATACAAATGTGGGAAGCATATATATTAGAGGTTAGTAAAAGAAATGAGTTAAAGAAATGAGTAGAATTAAGAAAGAAGTAACGGAGAGTCCATTTAAAGATATGATAGAGAGAACGGATATATTCTCTGATATAGTGTTAGGCAATCTGATGAAGCAACATGAGATACAAAGAAACTTAAATAGAAAGAAAAAGTATATACACGATACAGACAAAGCAATCAAGGCTTGTCCTAAATGTAATAGATGCTGGGAGAGAACTAGATTAACAGGTAATCATAAAGAGAAGAAAACAATCTATTATGATAACTTTCCTAAGTTTGGTAAAGAGATTAAATCGTGTAATAAATGTAAGGCACAAAAGGAGTTATAATTGTACAATAATGATAAAGATAGCATTTTTTTAGTGCATAAAACTGGAGAAGCAGTAAAGGTTAAATTAAATTTAGCTAAAAATTATATTAAAAGCTTGCAAAGAGGAGGTATACCCTTTCTAAGAAAGATTGGATGGGATATATCAAAGCAAGATAAAAGAAAGTATAGGAATTGGAAAGATTTAAAAAGAGAAAGGATATTTGGAAGTGGAAAAGAAAAAGGGAATATGTAAAATATCATTTAGTGGGGATTTTCCTGATAAAAAAAATATAGATATAGAATTTTATAAGCATAAAGGATTACTGAAATTCAATGACTTTGATAAGTGTACTATATTACAGAATATGATCGATGTACTGACAGAAGTGCAAGAATCTTACGCTGATAAATATTATAATGAGTTAGTTGAAAGGGGGGAATCTTTAGGTGGTGGAATGTTTGAGGCAGATGAAACATATTTAAAAAATTCTAAGAGGTGGCAAGGTGAAGTTTTTGTTAAGACGGAAAATTAATTTGGAACTTTTTGAAACTTGGTGCGTATAAGAAGTAAGCACGAAGCTTAAAATAAATAAAAACGAAGGAGTCAACATGACTGACATAATGAGATTAGAAAGAGCAAAAACACTAGTAGAAAATCTTTTGAATACTAGGAAGATAAATGATATATCACTAAATCAAGTAGTGAGTGATGTAGAGTTTGTATTAGATAACTTAAAAGAAAAAACAAGGAGTTAAAATGAATAACACAAATTGTATTTTTAATTGGTCAGATAATCCTGAACCTTGTAAAAATAAGCCAAAATACAAAGGTGATGTATATGGTGAGCCTGATGAAAGAGGTGTAAGTGTAGTACCGATGATTGGTTTTCACTTTTGTGAGGAACATTACAAAGCTCGATTAAATCAAACTGATTATAAATTCAAGAACGTAGAAAAGCTATAACTAACTAGGGGTGGGGCAACCCACCCCATAAACAAGGAGAGATTATGAATATAGCTACATGGAAACAAGGACAAGGAGCAAGGTATTCTAAAACACTTGCTAAGATAGCAAAAGAACACAAAGGCATTGAGCAATACTATTTTGAAGATGGTAGTCATTGGGTAATACTACACGATGATTATAATTGTGATATGGGTTGTCAAACTATTAGTGAACCAAATGTTAAATATGCCTTACAACAAATAAGCAGTATTTACAAAGAAGGAGAGGAGTAGAATGAAAGAATTTTATTACACAATAAAAGTAACTGGCTACATAGAAGCCAAGAGCAAAAAGAAAGCACTCAAAGAAGTGAAGGAATACAAAGAGCATTTTATGTGCGATGATCCATATCCCACAATAAAAGTAGAGGAGTTGTAATGAAGAAGGTAAATATAAAAACAATGGTAGTTGGTAAGGATAGTACCCGAGGTCTACAAACCCCAAGGTTTAGATTGCATAGTGGAGATACTAATCCAAGTGAGTTAATGGTAGCACATTATGGATTAGCACCTAGGTTTGTCAATGAGCAACCAGAAGTAGAAGTAACTAATGTTTACAAAATAGTAGACATTTTAAATGAATGTATTGACGATTATCACGAGAGGCACAAAGACGATTAGGTTGGATTTGAACCACCTTTAGTATTATATTAAACGAAGGATATAATAAAAACAAGATGGGAATCAGAGAAGAACTAGCAGAAAGAAGTGGTAATGACGAGATGTTATTTGCAGATGGATATGATGATGCTTTAATAGGATATACTGATGGTGGTATTGCCGTTTATTCTATTGAAAGTATCATACGAATAATGATTACACAAGAAGAGATGACAGAAGAAGATGCCTTAGATCATTTTTATTACAATGTATCAGGAGCTTACGTTGGAGAGTATACACCAATCTTTGTACATGATGTAGAATGGGGCGTATGATTGATAAAAAGATGCAGTAAGTGTAAGAAATATAAATTTAAATGGAAGTACAATAAAAATAGGAGAAAGAAAGACGGACTACAACATCAATGCAGACCTTGCCAACATGAATACCATAATAAGAAATGGTATCCAAAGAATAAAGATAAAAGAGTAAAAGCTGTAAAAGATTATAAGTGGAGAAAAAGAGAAGAGAATTATAGGAGAGTAGTAAAAGAATATTTTGTTAAGGGTTGTGTTGATTGTGGCGAAAATAATGTAAGAGTATTAGAGTTTGACCATGTTAGAGGTAGGAAAAGAAAGGTAGGTAAACGAGGATTAGAAGGGGTTTCTTACATGATTAGACATGGATACAAATGGAGCACAATTAAAAGAGAGATAGATAAATGTGAGGTTAGATGTCGTAACTGCCACAAAGAAAAAACATGGAAAGAAAACAATTATTGGAAAGGTTTTGAAGATATTACAAAAAATAATGGAACAAATAGAAAGGATAATAGTTAGAAAGGATATGAAGTTAGTAACAATAAAAGAAAATCAAGGTCATAATGGAGAGCGTGAGGTAGTAACATACATCACTTATGATCCAAATACTGGTAAAGAATATGACGTAGCTGATATATATGATATGGAGAGTGAAGATGTTTTCAGTACTAAATAATATTAAAAGTGATATTCGCAAAGATATTAAATCTGTAGAAAAAGCTTGGAAAGATAATCCTAGTAATGACTATTACTTTGCAGAGATATCAGGATTAAGAAGAGCACTTAATTATGTAACTAGAGCAGAGTCTAGGGAATACACTGCCTTAGATAGATGGGCACAATCAATAAATGAAAGGGAATTAAATGAATCTAACATTGGGTAATGGGCAAGAGATTAGTATCCACGATATTAAATCTATTGAAGTTGAGCAAACAGAAAAAGCATATAAGCAATATTATAAGACTTTGATAATTACCACTCAAGATAATCAGGAAGTGCAGATAAATCTTTTTTCTAAGCACAAAGAAGTATTATTATAATGATAACGAAGGGGATAGTTTTGGTTGGTTTTATTGTCCTTCTTGTTTACCAACCTCTCTTAAACAACGTCATGTATAGGCTATCCCCTTCTCCTCACATACCAAAGGATAAAACATAGTGGATATACAAAAAGTTTATGATGAATGGTTGCGTTCTGAGAATGACTTACATTACAGAAAAAGATATGAGGGTAAAGAAGAATGGTTTCATGCTTCAGCATCAGGAATGTGTATGCGTAAACATTATTTTCAACATATAGCAGGTATAAAACCTAAGCCAGTTAGTGATGATACTATGAGATTATTTAGACTAGGAGATTTGGTTCATGGAGATATACAAGATGCAGTAAGAGAATATGCAGATAAAAATGGTGCACAAGTAATGATAGAAAAAGAAATAACTATACCTGAAGTAAATGTCAGGGGTTTTTTTGATTTACTTTTAGTAGAAAATGGTGCAATGATTGATATAAAGACTTGCAATGCTTGGAAGTGGAGAGGGTTGTTTGGTAGAAATCCTGATCCAAATCCTGCTATTAATTACTTTTTACAATTAGGAACTTACGCTTGGTGGTATGAAGAAGAATCAGGGAACAAAATAAAAAAGCTTGCGTTATTATATTATAACAAAGACAATAGTAGAATGAGAGAAAAAAGAATACCGATATCATATATAGACAAAGCAAAAGAATATTGGTATGATGTTAAACAACGCTTCAAGAGAGGCAATCCACCTATACAACTTGGTATTGCACCAGTATATAAATGGGAATGTAATATTAAATACTGCAACTTTTATGAGGTATGTGGTGGTGGATTAAAAGAGAAAGGAACAGACCTATGAGTGAAAAGAAACCCGATTGGGATAAAATAACTGAGGGGAAAATAAGGCATGGTATAGCCGTAGAAGCTTTCAGTAAGGGCATGGAGCTCAATGCTGATAACATGAAGACTATGGAGAAGTGGGTGCAGTTTGTGATACATGGTTACGATGGTATAAAAGATATACTAGATGACCATAAGACTAGAGCTATGAGCAATGGACAGATAGTAGAAAAAGTAAAAGATACATTTGATGGGGAAGAAGTAGATACTGATAAATACATTGCAGATACAATAGAAAAAGCATCTATTGGTCTTGATAGAAAGAACAAGAACATCGTTATGGCTAGACTTAGGGATGGTAAAATCAATACAGATAATCTGCAAGCATGCCTAGACAGAATAGAAGTACTAAAGAAGGGATAGTATGGTTGACATTGGGGATGCTTACTATCCAAGTGATTTGGATGATAATAGACTTTCTGTACCAAAAGGTAGATATACTGCTGTGATAACAGATCTTTCTATATCTGAGAATGTCAGGTTCGGCAAACATATTGCTGATGTATTTAAACCAGTGTATGCTATTAACAAAGAAAGTCATCCCCAATATGATGGTTGCTCTGTGATAGATAATGGCATTTTCAGATATAAGAAGGTGGGGGATTCACCATACGACCACAGTAAGAACTGGGGCTTTGCAAAATTCTTGTCCGTAATGGGACTTCGCAAAAAGGATAGGGAAGGTGGGCAACTGCCTTTCCTATACCTGAATGATATAAAAGGTGCTGTTGTATTGATAGATGTATTTATAAAACGTTTTATAAATGATTTGGATTCTGAGATAGCATACCCAGTATGTAGAACAATTCAATTACAGAAACCTGCGGAAGTACCATTCTAATGAAGTTCAATGAGTCCTTATTAAGTGGTAAACAATCCGAAAATATTATACTAAAAATAGTGCAGAATAAATATCCTAAAGCATATATCAAAGAAGGTTATCACAAAGAGTATGATATAATGATACCTGAGATAGATAAAACAATAGAGGTAAAGAAAGATTTTAAATCACAATATACTGGTAATGTAGTTATAGAAATGGAAATGAATAACAGACCATCGGGATTACAAACTACTACTGCTGATTGGTGGGTATTTCATTTAGACGAAACAGAAATAGTATGGATCACATTAGAAAGACTAAAAGAAATGGTTGAATTTGAAGATTATAATCTAGTAGAATTTATTGGTGAGGGAGATGATATAAGTAAACTTGCTTACCTAGCACCTAAAAAAGATTTATATATGTATAGTAATAAAATAAAAGAATTAGTTAAGGATAGTACATTATGAAAAAACAAAAATGCATAGCAAGTATTAAGTTTTCACAGCAAGAAGTAGAGCTTATGATAAACGCATTAGAGAATCTAATTAAATTAGAAATACCATTTCAAGATAGTGCTGATTGGAGAAAGCCTTACGAAATGTTATTAAAAGACCTTAAAAAAATTAAATCAGACATGAATAACAAGATAGAAGAAGCAATGCTAAATAGAGAGCATGAAGAGACTTCTACAATATATGGTGAGGTATGTGAATGAAGAATAAAGAAAATGTAAGAAGAGGTAGAAGAGCGAGACAGCGTGGAGCAGAACTACAAAGGCAAGCTGTACGCATGGCAAAAGATTTAGGACTAGAGGCATTTAATCGTGATAGGGGTGGTGCACAACATGAGCAAGGCGATATAGAGATTGAAGGTCATTGGTATGGGTGCAAAAGAAGAACTCGTATTGCTCAATGGCTCAAACCTGAAAAAGAAGAAGAAGGAGTTGTAGTTAGAGAAGATAGGGGTAAGCCTTATATCGTATTAGACTATGAATACTTTTTAAATATGCTATCTATAATGAAAGAGATGGCAGACTAATTGTTAACAAACGAGGTGGTCTGCTTTATAAATTTAAAGGAAGAGACTTTTAAATGAAATTGGTTGGCGAACTAAAAATAAAGTAGACCATCTTATAATAAGGAGAAAACAGCATGGCTGAATACAAACAAAAAGATCAGTCTTTCAAGCTTTGGAAGAATGATTACAAAAAGGAAGGCGATAAGAAGCCTGATTACACTGGTACTGGATTAATCAATGGAGAAGAAAAACAAGTCTCTATGTGGATTAATGAAGATAAGAACGGAAAAAGATACTTATCTGGGTCTATCAGTGAGCCTTACAAGAAAAAAGACAGCCCTTTCTAGGGTTTTCAGTCTTGTTTAATAATGAGGGGGCTAGTGCCCCCTTTTTATTGATAAAATAATTAAGCGATACTTATATCAAAAAACTTTTTTTATGGCTAAATACGGCATCCTAGGGGCACTTTTTTTCTTTAATGTTTGAATTTTGTACGATGTTAAAGAAAGTATGTGCTTTTTGCACTAAATCTAAGTGGAATCCATATATTGAGGATTATGATGATGAAGATAAATTGTTTTGTGGTGTGTCATCAGGGTTTGATACTAGGGTAGAAGCATTAGATGAGTGCTGGATGAAGATGTCTAAAGGTAAAAAAAATAATTTTACCAAAGCTAAAAGAGAAGAATATCAAATATTAAAAACAAATAGGAGCTAGAATGGATATATTAGATGATTACCCTCAAGAAAGAAAAAGTATAAAGTGGAATTACTTTAGTGATGATACAATCATACCTGATAGTGAGCAACTTAAAGACCATGAAAGAAAAGAACTTACTAAGCTAGTTGGTATGTGTATGAATAGAGTGATAAGTACTAATGAATATTACAGAAGACTAGCTGAGTTTTGGAGAAGTGTTGGTGAAGATAGTTATGCTGAAGAAGCGTTACAAATGATGGATGATAAGTATGATGATTAAGGGTTAGCTTTTTTCTTAGCTTTCTTTAATAGTCTATCTGTTATCTCTGATACTCCAATGTCATCATACAATATTGGATTTTGTGGGAATGATCTATTCCAATTCTTTATAAGTCTTGTAGCTCTAATAGAATCACCTTCAATTAAAAAGTCTAATATTTTAGATCTAGTCAAACCTTTTCTATACTTAACGTAACTTTCTTTCTGACCCGCTGGTTCTATTCTTTGAGCTAATCTTCTAGGAACTGTACCTAAAATAGGTGCAATGTATTTAGGCATACGTTGTAAAGCACCAAGTCCACCATACTCTTCTAGGTTTACCCAAGTCCTAGTCATTGCATCCCATATCTTATCAAAGTCCTGAACAACAGCAGGCTTACCTGCAAACTCTATAGCTCTTATTGTATTCTCAGCGGCTACTATATCCATGGCAATACCCATACCACCAACTGCCGCAAATCTATCAAGTACATCACCCCAAGTCATTCTATCTGTATTGACTAATGAATCAATTTTTTTATGACCAAAGGCTACATCTTTTAAATTACCATAATTAAGAAACTTCTCATTCTCACTATACACTTCTTCACCAGCGTAAAAACTAGCTAATTTATCCCTAGCAAGTGATACAAACTCACCACCAAGAAGACCAGCAGATGCTAACCTTAACATAGGAAATATATTACCTCTTTTTAATTCAGCACCAAGTTGACCTCGTATCCAATTAAACTGCTTATAACCAAACTTTTTAAATAAAAATAATGGTCTAAATCTAGGGTCATTGAAGACTAGTGGTTCTTCTAATATATTTCTTTGAAGCTGTGTATCTCTAGCAAACTTATACATAGCTTCTGCTTTTTGCCTATCCGTTATTTTATTTATGTTATTTATATCGAAATCAGCTAAGTTTTTTCTAGCCCATTCTTGCCTTAATTTAAACTTACCAGTACCCTTACCCTGAGCTATTGGCTGTAGCATATTTATAAACTCTCTTGCAGAAGCCGCAGAAACTAAAGAGTTTATTTGGTTTATCTTTTTAAAACCAGATAACCATGTAGCACCCTCTGCAAACCTACCCATAAAAGAATCATTAGGATTAAGACCAGCTAATGATTGATATATAGATATGTTACTAACACCAGATTTAGCTACTTGATCTCTGTATTCTTTTGATGTAGAAAGTTTATATATACCTTTTATAACAGGGTAGTAACCTGTCTTTACGGCAGTTGATATTGATATCTGGGTTAAGTTTGGTATTGTAGCAAACCCTAAGCCAATCTTTGTACCAATTTGAAAATCTACTACATCACTCCAAAGTTTTCTAGCTTTAGGGCTCTTCCAATTATAAGAGGAATCTAATTCTATTCTATTAGTAGATATTTTATATAGCCTATCTATAACATCATGCTCTTCTTTAAGTATCCTTTGTTTTTTACTACCAGTTCTTTCTTTCTGTGCAGATTTTTTTAAAACATCTAAAGATGCATTCCAAAATTCTCCTCTCCTACCAAAGTTTTCTACCTCAGCAACTCTCCTAGCAAATTGATGAGCATATTTAGATAATACAATTCTAGCATCTGTTTCTAATATAGATTCAGGTAAATTCTTTGCTTTTCTAGCTATCTCTAAATTTTTTGCTATATTATAAAATTGTGTATTAGTAGTATTATTTATAGTTTTAAATGCTGATGATATTCTAACATCAAAATCTGGCACTTGCTCCCTTGTAAGTTCTTTACTAATTCCCGCCATTTCATACAAAGCATCCTTAGTTTCTCTAGATAACTTACCCTTACTTACAATCTCACCAATAACTTTTTGGAACGCTGATTTATTATAATTAGAACTTTCAGTAAAAAGTTGAGGCTCTTTTTCTCTTAATTTACCTAAGTCATTTGCAAATATTTTTAATATATCTTGTTTTATAATTCTAGGAAAATAAAACTCTTCTCTCTTACCTAAATCAACACCAGCTTTTTGTGCAATATTCCACATATCATCTAATATTTCTCGATACTTTCTAACTTCTGGATCGCTAGCAAACTTAGGGTCTTGTAACTTCCTACCTAATTCAATAGCATTTTGAGATGCTTTATTTTTTTGTTTAGCAGATACAGCTTCTTTAAACTCTGCCATACCTTCAGGAAATAATCCTGCATCCGTATATCTTTTATTTAAATCAGCCATTAAAGTCATATATCTTTTATCAAAATTATCTATTCTCTTTTGCAATTCTGGACTTAAAGATGTTTGCAATCTTTTACCAGATCGATCTAATAATTTAACACCATGATAATCTGATAAAGGTTTATTGGGAATCATGTTTGTTTCCCACCCTTTGGCTTTTAGTGTTTTATGAAGATTAACAACAATAGCTTCTTTTCTTAACGACTCTAAAAACTTTAATTGTTGAACAGGAGTCATTGATTTAACTATTTTATTAGGGCTACCTGATTTGACTTCAGCTTCTACAATTTTTCCAGCTTCTTTTCTAAATCTATTATTATCTAAATTTAATTCTTTTTGAATACTAAATATTGCATTGACTCTTTTTTTCTGTAGTGCTTCAGGAGTATATTTGCCACCACTTCTGGTAAAACCCCTGCTTTGAAACTCTGCAAATGTAATTGGTTTTAACTGCTCGTTTGTTTTAACATCTTTAAATTTAACTATATCTTGCTCTAATACTTTTCTTTCTATACCACCTTGAATATTTGTTTTTTGTGTAGTTGTTTTTTGTTTATCAAATACTACATCTTTTACTTTTACACCATTTATATCGGTGTATACTTCTTTATATTTATCTTGAGAAAACTGATACTCTCCAAATATTTTAGCACCTTCTTCTACTGATAAAGCTACTTCTTTCTTAGCATCTCTTATTTTTTTATACCCTTTTGTTATCTTACTAGTAGCGTATCTTTGTGCTCCCAACGCTCCAATAACACCAGCCGCATGAGCATAATCTTCAGGTGTTGGTAGCTCACCTTCTAGTAAAGGAGCTATTGTACCAAACTCCGCTGTCTCTACTGCCTTCACTGCTATTTCTTGTGTAGCCTTACTAAGGTTGGGTTTAAGTATTGACCTGACTACTGGTGCACTACCTGCTGTAACAGCACCTAGAACCGCACCTTTAGATGCGTTCTTTATATTCATTAGTAAATCAAACTCTTGCTCTGGATCGCCTATCTGACCAAGGCTAGATTGTAACCCACTATAAAATCCAAGATTTAAACCACCTACTGCACCAGCTTGAATTGCCTGATGAACTACTCTAGGTGCAACCTTTTCTATAATCTCATCAGCTTTTTTAAAACCAATGCCACCATAAACACCTAATCTTGTTTTTGCTTGTTCTCTTGTTTCTTTGGATATTATCTGCTTTACAAGGTCATCACTAACACGAGCACCTTTACCTAGGTTTGATTGCAACGCTTTTTTAACTGCTGATTTTGTTGCAGATTTAGCCGCTAATCCACCTACACCACCAGTAGCAATCATCAGTCCTATATCTGCTGGTTGTAAAAAAGAAACTAAAGTAGAACCTATGTCTTCTAATAAGTTGGGATTATAATTTTTTAAATCAAACTTCTCATTACCAGTTAGTATTCTTTCTGATAACCCTTGTATACTTTGATTGTACCCAGCTTTTACCCAGTCCGGTAACCAATCTCCGGGTATAAAACCATAAAGATTCTCATCTTCTTTAGATGTTCTATATAAATTATTTTGATCTGATAATGCTTTAGAGTAAGACTCTATATCGAATAGATTATTATCAAAGCTAGACTTCTCGTTTAAATAATCGCCAGTTGTTTGCAGTTTGGCAATAGTAGATTCACTAGCGTTATCATCTAGTCCTTCTATCGTATCGCTAAATGAACTATATATCCTAGTTGATTCAGGCATACCATATTAATCTTGTGGTACTCTAATGCCAGATGGGGCATCAGCTCTTATAGGTGCTATCGCTTTTATTAAATTTTCTACAGCAGATTCTGCTTGCTCTTCTTCAGGCTTAGTTTCAAAACTAGCTAATATGCTACGACTAATCTCGTCTATCTTTTCTACATCATCAGACTGTTTTATAAGCCTAGCACCACCTTTTGCTCTAACCCATCTTTGATTTAATGGATTGTCTTTTATAAGTTTAGTTAATCTTTTTATTTGCTCTGCATAAGACTTAGTTTTAGGCATTGCCTTCAAAGCTGTTTGTGCATCTTTTATAGTCTGATCTCTGTCTGCAAGTTTACTATTTTCAGCCGCAATAGCTACATCAATGTTACCGCCATAGTAAAACTGAGTATCTTTTGGGTTTTGCATACCACCAACAGTTGCCCTTTGTTCAGCACCTGATTTAGATATAGCTTCTTCAGCTTGATCAGTAACTCTTTCAAAATATTCTGGAGTAAAATCTTGTTTAGGTGGTAGTTTAAATGCTTTAGCACCGGGATCTATACCAAATCCAGTCTCTCCTGTTTGTTCTCTTTCTTGACCTGCAACACTAAGTCTTTCTCTTAGCCCAGCAAATATACCAGATGGAGGCTTAGGAGTTCCTATATCAGTTTCTTTTAATTGCTCAAAAGCGTTTAATTTTTCTTGTGCTTTTTTATATTCATCTGAATCAGGTGTAGCAAATGCTACAGTGTATAAAGCATCATATTGTTCCTCTTGATTTAAAGCAGAGGCAGGACTATCAGGTAATTTATTATTTAATATTTGATCAGATGTCATAGCACCTTGACTATCTAAGTTGCCAACACCAGTGTCTTGATCGCCATACATAACTGGCACTTCTTGACCCGGTAAATTAATTTCTTGAGTTGGTTGATTTATCTTATATTTATTATCTAATTCTGCAATCAAACCTTTAAATCTATCAACATCTTGAGTAAAACTTCTTATTTTATCAGTAGGATTAATACCACTTTCAGATAAAGTTTTTAACAAACCTGAACTATCTTCAAAACTTCTACCTCTAATATCAACACCTAACTCTGCATAAGCTTTTACTAATGCGTTCTCAGATTGTAAATATAACTTATTATAATTTTCATATTTAGTTTTATCAGATTGACTCATTGTTCTCATGCCAGTTCTTCTTTGAGTGTCAAATCTTTTTTTAGCATTTACCAATGTGTCGTAGCCAAACTTATCTCTCTCTGATAACATTTCAATATCTTGGGGGCTAATGTCTTTTGCTATTTTATCATAGTCAAAATAAGTTGCTTCCGCATCTAAGTTTTGAACTTGATTTATTTTATCTCTTAAACTAGATAAGGTATTGTTTTGATCATCTATCATAGAAGCAAATGACATTGAATCATCTTCATAGCCATATTGATCTGCAACTTTTTTCATATTTGCATAATCAAACTTACCTAACCTAGATAATATTCTTTCGTAGTCAGCTCTATTATCTCTCTCTTGTTGTCTTTTTACAGAGTCTTCATATCTCTTATCAGCAAGATTTTGTCTCTGTATTTGTAATTGATTTTGTTGATATTGATTAAAATAATCTGGTAAAGCATCAAGAAAGTCAGCTAAGGGATTATCATAACTACCCGGAGCTAATGATTGTCTTCTACTAAATATACTTCTTCTAGACATTATCCTTGCACCAATAGCCAAACTGGATTACTAGCAGGAGGAGGATTTAAAACAACCTGCCATTGACCTCCAAATGAATCAGTATGAGTAGTACCAACTGATGGATTACTGCCACCAGTCCAACCACTAGGAGGATTACCCAATGGTTGACT
>TARA_B100000963_G_scaffold289417_1_pt1 | contig 13056 bp, 14 predicted proteins | sample TARA_B100000963 | Tara Oceans TARA_B100000963 (sample SAMEA2622097) | marine metagenome | biome: marine biome (ENVO:00000447); feature: surface water layer (ENVO:00002042); material: "saline water (ENVO:00002010), including plankton (ENVO:xxxxxxxx)" | depth 5 m | reverse complement strand
TGGGGAAATACGACTATCAAACATCTATCCGAAGCCCAAGACCTATTGATGATAAAGTCAAATGGTTTAAGTAGTAAATTACAACTAAATATATCTTGATAGGCTTGACCAAAAAGCAAAGAGGGGAAGAAGTAAGATTTCACTTACAATGAGAGAGTTCCTATTTGAGTTATTAAATGAAAATAGGGAAAAAATTATTTATATGATTGAGGAACTAACCCAAAGGCAATTTGAAGACACATATCTGCGCCTTATTCCCTTTATTTTCCTTATAATTTAATTCAGATGAAGAAAAATCCAATAGATGTTTTTAGTAATTGGGCTTTAATTGGCCGTGATGAGACTATGGCACAGGGGCATGAAAATTCAGTTAGAGAAATGCTTGAACTGGTAACAATTGACAATAAAAAATTTAGCTTTATAGATGTAGGCTGTGGCAACGGGTGGGTAGTTAGAAAAATATCTGATTATCCTCACTGTGAATATGCTGCCGGAGTTGATGGATCACAAAACATGATTGATAAGGCTAAATCAATGGGTGTTGGACGCGATTTTTTTTGCCGGGATATTAGGTGTTGGATTCCGCCTAGGACTTTTGATATAGTTCATTCAATGGAGGTTTTCTATTATGTAGAGCAGCCCGACATATTGATCAGAAATATTTTTGATTTTTGGCTAAATCCCATGGGCAAACTAATCATGGGCATTGATTTTTATCATGAAAATACTCCCTGTCATTCTTGGCAAGAGGATTGTGGAATCAATATAATGCAATTATTCTCAAAGAATACTTGGATTAGTTTTTTCACAGAGGCAGGATTTAGAAAGATAACCTCTTATCATTTTGGAGCAAAAGATAATTGGAAAGGAACTTTGGTAGTTATGGGAGAAAAATGATAAAGCCAGTTTTTGATTCAAAAAAGAAAGATTCTTTAACTTTATAAATCAAACAATTAATAATTTGTCAAATTGAGCTAATCGTTTAGAGACTACTTTTTGGAAGAAAAAATGGTATCCATTTTCTCACGTTCCTCTTTAGCTAAATCTGAATCTACAAGGATTCTACCACTGTGTTCGTCTGTAATGATTTTTTGACGAGAGGCGATTTCCATTTGAATTTGTGGAGGAATGGTAAAATAAGATCCACCTGAAGCTCCTCTTTCAATGGGTACAATGGCCAACCCATTTTTTACATTCTTCCTAATCTTTTGATATGCTTGAAAAAGGTGAGACTCTATCTTAACCTCATACTCTGAGGCCCTCTTTGCCAATAAGCTTTCTTCTTTTTCAGTCTCCTTAAGGATTTCGTCCAATTCCTCTTTTTTGGCTTTTAGATGTTTCTTTCGTTCAATTAGCTTTTCGTCTAGCTGGTTAATCGCCTCCAACTTAAGTTCTTTTTTTGCATTAAATTCTTTAATACGCTTCTCAGCCAATTGGATTTCTAGTTCTTGAAATTCTTGTTCTTTTACAATAGAATTATACTCTCTATTGTTTCGAACATTTTTTAATTTTTCCTCATATTTCTTAAATTCCTCTTTGGCGACCTCTATGTTGTTTTTTTGTTCGTTGGTTTGAAAATCAAAATCACTTACTTCTTGATTGAAATTTTCTAATCTTTTTTCCAGACCGGCTATTTCATTTTCAAGATCTTCGACCTCAAGAGGTAATTCACCTCTTACATTTCTAATTTCGTCTACACGCGAATCAATTAGTTGTAAATCGTAAAGTGCTCTTAATTTGTCTTCTACGGTTACCTCATTCTTTTTTGCCATCGGAAAAATACTTTACAGGGTTGGTTATGGATTTAGATAAAGCGATTGCAAAACTAGGTAATTTTTCGATAAGATGGTCGTGTATCAATTTTTTTGTGAAACGTTCTGTTTCATAATGCCCGCCATCGACCAAAAGGATTTGATTTTCTGCTTGAAAAAAATCGTGGTATTTAAGGTCCGCAGTAACCAGTACATCTGCTTTTGTTTGTTTTGCATTGGGGATGGCAAAACTTCCCGATCCTCCCAGAACTGCTACTTTTTTTATTTTTCGATTGAGAAAGGGAGAGTGCCGAAGGAAGTTTGTTTCCAGTTTTTGTCCCAACAATTTCAAAAAATCTTCTTCTGTCATTTCTTCTTTTAATATTCCCACACTTCCCATACCAATTTCAGAATTTTGATTATACAATCGATGAAGTTCGAAAGCAACCGCCTCATAAGGGTGATTTTCAAAAAGGGTTTTCAGTATTTTTTGTTCCAAGTGTTTTTGGAAAACCAAGTTGAGTTGAATTTCTTCGACTTCCTCACGTATCATTCGCTTGCCAAGGTAGGGTTTGGAATTTTCATTTCCTCTGAATGATCCTTTTCCCGACGTCACAAAGCTACATTGGTCGTAATTGCCCATAGCTCCTGCACCGGCATCATAGAGCTTTTCCAGGAGGGAATTAGCATTTTCTTTGGGGACATACACAGTCAATTGTTTTAAAGTGTTTTTTTGTGGAATCAGTATCTGAATATCTCTTAACTCCAATACATTGGCTAAAGAGTGACTAACGCCTTTTTTGAGATTGTCCAGTGCCGTATGGATTGAATATATGGCAATGTCGTTTTTAATAGCTTTTGCCACCACACGTTCCACATATGTTTTTCCCGTAATTTTTTTTAAGCCCGAAAAAATAATGGGATGAAAGCATAGGATGAAATTGTATTTTTTGTTTATTGCCTCTTCGACTACATTTTCAAGTACGTCATGGGTAATCAGTATTCCAGTACATTCAGCTTCTGCCTTTCCAATCAGTAAACCTACATTATCAAAGCTCTCTGCATATACTGGTGGTGCCCATTGTTCCAGTATTAATATTATTTCCTGAATCTTCATTCCGATACTATTCTTTGCAAATATAATATTATCTTTCTGGGAGAGGAAAACCTCAGTTTTTACAATTCTACTAGGGTTTTATTAAATTTGACAGAGTTAACGACAAATTGAAAATAGCACGCTTACTTCTTTTTCCATTCGGAATCTTCTATGGTTGTATCATGGCCTTAAGGAATAAGCTGTTTGATTGGGGGATATTAGCTTCCAAAAATACTTTAATCAAGTCGATTGGTGTAGGAAATCTTGCCATGGGGGGAACCGGAAAATCGGTAGTTGTAATGTACCTCATCAAAATGCTTAAGGATCAACGCATTGCTACATTGAGCAGAGGTTATGGAAGAAAAACCAGCGGTTTGATCATTGCCGGTCCAAAAGAGAACCCCACAAGCTTAGGAGATGAACCGTTTCAGTTTTTTAAGCGTTATCCCGAGACGATTGTGGCAGTCTCTGAAAAAAGAACTCTTGGGATGAAAGCATTGGCTAAAATGGCTAATCCACCTAATTTAGTGGTCTTGGATGATGTGATGCAACACCGTTGGCTATGCCCTCAAATGATGATCATGACCTCCTCATTCCATCGTCCTTATTTCAAAGATTTTGTTTTTCCTGCCGGGGATTTGAGAGAATTTAGATCGGGGGTCAGCCGGGCTGATGTTTTGTTGGTCACAAGAACACCGGAGGATCTGTCCCTAAGACAAAAAGAAACGTTTTTAAAAAATATTAAGATAAATGTTCCTATCTTTTTTACTAAAATTCGTTATTCAGAAGTGATAATGCGGTCCGACAAATCCCTAGACTCGAGCGTATTAATGGATGAGGATTTTTTACTAGTAACGGGAATTGCCGATACCCACCATTTGGTTTCTTATTTGAAAAAAAAATACAAAACATTTGATCATATAATGTTTAAAGATCATCATAATTATTCGCCCGCAGATGTTCAGATGATCAATGATCGTGCTGAAAAAAAACTAATTCTAACGACGGAGAAGGATTTCGCCAAACTCGAAAAAAACCTGTACAATCCCAAGCTGTATTGTCTTAGGATTGAACTTGATTTTGTCTTTGAGGAAGAACAGCATCTTTTTAAAAAGATGATAACATCACTCTAGTGAATATGTTTGTGAGCTTTGTAGGAGGATCGAACCAACGGACCACTTTCTACATGTCTAAAACCTAAATCCTTGGCAACGGTTTCATACTTTTTAAACGTGTCGGGTGAGATAAAGGATTTTACTGGTAAATGCTTTTTGCTGGGTTGAAGGTATTGACCAATGGTTACAACTTCAACATCAGCATTTCTAAGATCATGGAGGGTCTCAAATACCTCTTCTTCAGTTTCACCAAGTCCAAGCATAATTCCAGACTTAGTGCGATTGACCCCCATTTGTTTGAGGTAATGTAAAACCTCTAAACTTTGGTCGTATTTGGCTTGAACCCTAACCTCTCTGGTCAATCTTCTGACGGTTTCGAGATTGTGAGAAACTACCTCGGGAGAAGCCTCTATGATACGATCAATATTGGTTTTGTTTCCTTGAAAATCAGGAATTAAAGTTTCTAGAGTGGTGTTAGGATTCAATCGACGAACAGCTTTGATGGTCTCTTTCCAGATGATGGAACCCATGTCTTTAAGATCATCCCGGTCAACAGATGTTATTACCGCATGTTTAATTTTCATGATCTTGATAGACTGTGCGACTTTTTCCGGTTCTTCCCAGTTCACAACTCCAGGTCTTCCCGTTTTGACGCCACAAAATCCACAGGAACGTGTACAAATGTTTCCCAATATCATAAATGTGGCAGTTCCTTCAGTCCAGCATTCCCCCATGTTGGGACAACTTCCCGAAGTACAAATCGTATTGAGTTTGTATTGATCTACTAGCCCTCTAAGTTCTGTGTATTTTTTTCCTGTGGGGAGCTTTACTCTAATCCATTTTGGTTTACCAACGCCTTTATTATCCCTCTCTGCTATTTCCAATTTTTTTTTTTTCAAATATACAAACTAAAATCAGAGACTCAAAAGGTAAACACCGGTGAAACCGATCAAGAAAACAATTCCTAATAGACTAAGGATTTTGATTTTTAAGGAGGGATGATTTTCTTTTGGCATATAATTACTGGTAACTAGACGGTAATTTAAGATGGCATAAAAAGGTGCGGTTATAAAAGACAAAACGGTAGCAATTTGGACCAAAAGTCCCATTTCAGAGAGTAAAAAAAGAAAAATCAAACAAGTGCCTACGGCTAAAATCGTTATCCAAAAAATATAGAAATCTTTATTTTTTTGCTTAAAAAGTAGTTGAACGGTTTTTGACATTGCTCGGGGGGAGGCGTCCAGAGTTGTTATGGTGGTGCTAATCATAGTTGTAAAGGCTGCAATGGCAATTATTATATACCAAGATTCTCCCAGATTTGAAGTATAAAGATCAATTAATTGTCCTGCAAATTCATTTCCTTTATCTGAAAACTCTAGACCAGAGCCAAACATCACCAGTGCTCCTAAACCGAGAAAACAAATGCCTAAAATTACAGTTGTAATGTATCCTATATTAAAATCGAAAAGTCCCTCCTTTAGAGAAAATTTATTTTTGAGATCGGTTTTTTTTTCCAAAATCCATATAGAGTGCCATATGGAAATATCCATTGGTGCAGGCATCCATCCCATAAAGGCAATCAGAAATAAAATACTGTCTCCATTAGGAAACATCTGTGAAAAGACAAGTGATGTGTTACCTTTGAAAAATGCAATTGTAACTGCAAGAACACTACTTATTGTAAGGATAAGGATAATAACTTTTATGACCTTATCCAATAATTTGTATCTACCGATTAATAATATGCTAAAGCAAACTGCAGTAACGCCTATACTCCAATGGGTCATGTTGGTCTCAATTTCAAACAGATTAGAGGCCAGTCCAGCAGTAACAACAGTAACGGCAGTTTGAATGGTAAACATGGTGGCGACGTTGAGAAAAAAATAGAGCCACAAAAAAATTTTACCAAGCTTATAATATCCATCTAATAAACTTTCTCCTGTAGCTAAAGCATACCTTGGTCCAAACTGAAAAAAAGGATATTTGAAAAGATTTACTAGCAACAAAGCCCACAACAGCCCCCAGCCATAATCCGCCCCAGCACGGGTGGATTGAACCAAGTGAGAGACACCAATTGCAGCTCCAGCAAATAGCAAGCCAGGGCCTAATTTTCTTATATTACCTAACATCCTGGTTAATTTCTTGATTTAGTAAATTTTTTGCCCTCAATAGCTTTACTTTAATAGTGTTTATCGGTTGATCCATTTTTTTACTGATCTCTTTGTATGAAAGTCCATCAAAAAACCGAAGTCTTAATATTTCTCGATAATCTTTTTTCAGTGACTTTATTTTGTTAAGTAGAGATTCTAAATTTTGGTTTGTGATTAAAACATCTTCTGGGGAGGGGTGACTCTCGGTTATAAACTCTTGTAAATCTGTAGGATAGAATAATGTTGTAGGATTTTTTTTGTTGTTTTCCTTCCTTAAATGATCATTGTAAATATTTTTGGAAATGGCCAAGAGCCAGGTTTTAAATTCAAATTTATCATTGAAAGTTGATATGCGATCAAAGGCCCTGGCGAATGTGATGATTGAAATTTCCTCAGCCAAATCCTTATTCCCTATTTTTTTTAGATGAAAATTATAGAGATACCCCCAATGGTGCGTGAACAGGTCATTAAATGCCTTTTGATCATGTTCTTGCGCCTTTTCAATGACAAGTTTGACATTCTTCATATAGGGAGTGAAGAAAGAGGTTTAGTTATGCTGTGGGTTAGTACGGCAATTTTGCTCTGAAGGCAATTTTCCACAATAGCTACAGGTTTGATTGTCTTTATTAAGAAAAGGATTTTGGCTAGCACAAGTACCAGAAAATTCTCCTCCTTTTTTTGCCCAAATTTTTATTGCAATTCCTGCAAAAGCTATAGCTAATAGAGTAAAAGTAATTATAAATAATTTCATAATTAGTTAATGTAAATTTAGCAAAAAAAATTCTCCTTTTATTAAACTATTGTAACTTATTAAGTTATTTGAATTTATAAACACTTAATGATTTTACTATTATACAAAAACAACACTAAAGCAAATAGTACGATTAAGTTATAGTCCTACCAAACCAGAAATAAATCACTTAGTATATGTAATGTAGATTTAAAAAGAGTAAATGTCAAAACTCAAAATTAATTTACTAAATAACCCACGAAATAGACAAAAAACATAAAGGATAGTAAATATCCTTTTATCAAATAATATTAAAATTTCATCAAACAAAAGGATTGTTGTGGTTTGAAAGAATTATTAAAGTTTTGGGGAAATTCATTAAACTACCACAGTAAATTGTGACTATCCCATAAAATTTTAAAGAAATAAATACCAAAAATAACGGTGACAGAAAATTTCAAAAAAACTCCAGTAAGAAAACCAATTAATGAGCCCATTGCAGCTAAAAGTGCTGTACGTTTGTTTTTTGGGTCATGAATTAACTCTCCTAAAAATGCTCCTAGGAAAGTTCCTAAAAAAATACCTAAAGGACCTAAGAATAACAAACCAACAATTAATCCTACCGTGGCCCCAATTATACCTGATTTAGTTCCTCCAAATTTTTTTGCACCAATAAGTGGAATAAAATAATCCAAAATAAAAATCCCAACAGCGATTGAAAAAGTAATTGCTAAAAATGTAAAATTTGATTCCATGAAAGAAGCTTTATGTAAAATCAACAATCCTGTCCATGAGGTTATGGGACCTGGTATTATCGGTATAAAACTTCCAATAACGCCTACTAATATCAAAAAAATTCCAATGACTATAATTGCTAAATCCATCTTAAAGTCTGAGGTTTCTATTTTTAGAAATTTAAAAATAGAAATGTTTGAATAATTAATAGTTCAAAAGTTTGTACTTTTAAATGTCCACAAAATAACCAACAATGGAAACAAAAAAAATAATAATTCTTGTTCTGTTCCCTTTTTTTGTCATTCAGTTATCCTCATGTGATTTATTCGAGTCAACTACTGTATCTAGTAAAGAGATCAAGAAAGCATCAAGTTGGTCAAAGAAAGATCAACCACCCAGCTACCCTGAGTGCGAATCCTTAGATAAAGAAGAGCAATTGGAGTGTTTTCAAAATATTGTTTCAGATCTTTTGATGACGACTATACTTGAGGCTAGTTTTGTAGCCATTACACCATTTGAGGAAAGTATAGATTTAACTCTAAAAGTTGATAAAAATGGTGCTTTTAGTTTGGTAGAAGCTGAAATACCCAATAACGTTTTAGATGCACTGCCCTATTTAGAATCCACTATCGAGGATGCTGTAGCAAAATTACCCAATGCACTTCCAGCTACCAAAACCAACGTAGGTGTATATGTAGATATCCAATTTAAGTTACCTATTCTAATCAGGGCCCAGCCCATTGAATGAATATAGAAGATCAAATTATATTGGGAATTGACCCTGGTACTACCATAATGGGTTTTGGACTGATAAAGGTGCAAAATAGACAAATGAACCTTATTCAAATGCACGAGCTTCAACTAAAAAAAATCAACAATCATTATTTAAAACTACAGCAAATTTTTTCGAGAACTATTGGAATTATTGAGGAGTACCATCCTGATCAGATAGCAATTGAAGCACCTTTTTATGGAAAAAATGTTCAGTCTATGCTCAAATTGGGAAGAGCTCAGGGGGTAGCAATGGCGGCTGGTTTGTATCGAGAAATTCCCATTACCGAGTATTCCCCCAAGAAAATAAAAATGGCTATTACTGGAAATGGAAATGCTTCTAAACAACAAGTTGCAAAAATGTTACAAAGCCTTTTAAAAATTAAAGAATTACCCAAAAACCTTGATGCAACTGATGGATTAGCTGCAGCTGTTTGTCATTTTTTCAACCAGGGTCGGTCCGAAATAATAAAGAGTTACACTGGTTGGCAGGCCTATGTTAATCAAAACCCAAAAAAAGTTAAATCTGGTTGATGGCAGGTATTTATTTTCATTACCCTTTCTGTCGTCAAGCATGTCATTATTGCAATTTTCACTTTTCCACTCAATTGGATTACCAAAGAGAAATGCTTCAAGCATTTAAGAAGGAGATTGAATTGAGAGCTGAAGAATTTACTGGTGATGTTGAAAGTATCTATTTTGGTGGAGGTTCTCCCTCTTTGATGTCTCTAAAATCTATTGATAACTTGATCAATGTTTTGATGAAAAAATTCAAACTTCACAAAAAGATTGAAATTACCATTGAAGTCAATCCAGATGATGTATCCTATAAATACTTGTTAGCATTGTCCTCCATTGGGATCAATCGTTTGAGTATTGGTGTACAATCATTTATAGATGCCGAGTTGAAATTGATGAATCGGATTCATAATGCTGATCAAGCCATTAAAACCATTGATTGGACAGTAAAGCTTTTTGATAACTTTTCTATTGATTTAATTTACGGTATGCCTTCAAGTGATCTTTCCAGCTGGAAAAAAAATTTAAATCAAGCTTTGTCATATAATGTACCTCATCTATCCAGTTACGCACTTACGGTTGAACCCAAAACATTTTTGGCTTATAAGGTCAAAAATAAGCAAGTACAACTCATAGATGATGACCGAGTTAAGTCTCAATACGATTGGATGGTATACAGAATGGAGGAGGCAGGTTATGAAAACTATGAATTTTCAAATTTTAGTAAACTGGGCTACAATGCTGTCAATAATTCAAATTATTGGAGAGGGAAAGCTTATATAGGTATCGGTCCAGCGGCCCATAGCTTTGATGGACAAAGAAAAAGAAGTTGGAATATATCTAATAATATAAAATATCTAAAATCAATTCAAAAGGGAATTTTACCTTCTGAATTTGAAAATCTTGGCACTAATGAGGCTTTTAATGAGTATTTGATGACAGGTTTGAGAACCTCTTGGGGGGTTTCTTTGCAAATGATTAATCAAACTTTTGGGAAACGATATTCATCTTATCTAGAAAAACAAGTTGAGAACCATTTGATTGACCAAAGGCTATATTGGGACGGTGACGCTTTAAAAGTTTCCAAAAAAGCGAAATTTTTGACAGATGGGATCGCCTCAGACCTTTTTTTACTAAAAAACTAGACTTTTATATGTTTTTATGTAACTCTGAATAATGAGTATAAAATAGTGTAATGGTCTCAATACCTTTTAAAAAGTTGTCAATTCCGAAATGCTCATTAGGTGAATGTATCGCATCGCTGTCAAAACCAAAGCCCATGAGTAATGTTTTGGTCCCTAAAGCTTTTTCGAACATAGGAACAATAGGAATACTGCCTCCATCTCTTTTGGCAAAGGGTACGACACCGAAAACATCACTGTATGCCTTCTCAGCAGCCTTGTAGGCTAAAGAATCGGTAGGTGTCACATAGGCATTACCACCATGATGAGTAGTGATTTTCACTTTTACTCCTTTAGGAGCAATTGACTTGAAATGTTCCTCAAATAATTTACTTATATTTTCCCATTTTTGGTGAGGTACAAGGCGCATAGATATTTTTGCATGTGCTTGACTGGGAATAACTGTTTTTGCACCCTCTCCTGTGTAACCACCCCAAATTCCATTGACATCTAGAGTAGGGCGTATTGACCTCCGATCCAATGTAGTAAATCCCTTTTCTCCCATGACAGCCTCGATCCCAATAGAGGATTTAAAACTTTTATCATCTGCTCCATTTACATTCATCATTTTGCGCTGAGACTCTGAAATTTCCTCCACATGATCATAGAACCCAGGGATGTTTACTTTTTTATTTTCATTGTGTAGCGATGCTATCATATCACATAAAATGTTGATGGGATTAGCTAGTGTTCCCCCATACAATCCAGAATGTAAATCCCTGTTAGGTCCTGTTACTGTTACCTCCATATAGCTTAAACCCCTTAAACCTGTGGTGATTGCTGGATTTTCAATGCTGTTAATTCCCGTATCAGAGATTATTATAATTTCAGATTGTAATATGCTTTTGTGATCTGAAATGAATTTTTCCAAATTATTACTGCCCACTTCTTCCTCTCCTTCGATCACAAATTTTACATTGCATCCAAGTGAATTGTTTTTTAATAGCAATTCAACAGCCTTGAGATGCATAAACATTTGACCTTTGTCATCACAAGCCCCCCTGGCAAAAATGGCTCCCTTCGGGTGTAATTCAGTTTTTTTAATCACTGGTTCAAAAGGAGGGCTTTCCCAAAGCTCTATTGGATCGGGTGGCTGAACATCATAATGACCGTAAACCAAAACGGTAGGGGCATCTTTGGAGGTAATTACTTCCCCATAAACTATAGGATTACCCTTTGTTTCATAGATTTTTACTGAAGAACAACCTATATCGTGAAGGGCATTTTTTAACCATTTTGCTGTTTTTTTGATGTCGCCTTTGTAATGTGGATTTGCACTGATAGATGGAATTTTGAGTAAGTCGATGAGTTGATCAATAAAAAATTCCTTTTGGTTTTTTAGTTCTATTCTCATGATTTTTTGTAAGTACATAAATGTACAAAACATTGCTTCTTTTTCTATTGGTTGAAAAATCTTTTAAGAAAACTTGATTATATTTGTCCACTTTATTTGAAGCGGGTGTGGTGAAATTGGTAGACACGCTAGATTTAGGATCTAGTGCTTCACGGCGTGGGGGTTCGAGTCCCTTCACCCGCACTTTGTAAAAGTTTAAGAAATATTAGCTATACTGAGGTTTTCGCATTTTATTTAGATGTTGTTTAAAAAAACAATTAAATCCGTAGTGAATTTTTCCCAAAGAATATTTGATAATTATACCACTATTTAACTCATAACGATCTTAGAATATTTGATTTTTAGGATACAACATAGCTTTAGTAAGATGTATTTTATTTTGTATATATTTCTATCTCAAGCAGTCATATTAAACATGTAATGACAAAAATCAATTTTAATTAGAATTTAAACTTGAACTTTACACGATTCTTGGTAAAAAATCAAGGAATCGACATCCAAGAATAACTTTATTGTAGTGGATGATTTGCCTAGTGGTTAGTATATTATAAAAGTATATCAACAAAATGTTTACACCACTCACAAACTAATTATTCAATAATTTGAAACTAATTTGGTTTAAAAAGTCCAATAAGCGGAATACAATAATTGAGTTACTTTATTTGTAGTTTGCCAAATTAAGCTTTGATAACAATAATTTGAGCTTGAGCATGAATAGCCTTGTTTTCTATAGCATGTTCCATAATGTCTTTTCCCTCACCACAGACGGGTTCAAGAATCATCGCTCCATAAGAGGCTAACAATAAAATCATTTCCGCTTTGTCGTGAATGGCTGCATGGATGATCAACGGTTTGCCATTAATAGTCATTCTTGGACTGATTGCGCCGGACTGAAGAAGTTCTTCAATAAATCTGTAATTTTCTGACTGAATGGCCAAAAGTGTTTTTTCTTCAATGATTGAAATTTTTTCATCAACAGTTTTAATAATAATACTGTCTTTAGGAATTGCCACTTCAGCTGCGCCTAAAGTGGTTAAAGAAATCAAAAGTGTGGAGAGTAAAATCTTTTTCATTTTGGGTATATTTTTATAAAAACAAAGATATACGCAAATTATTCTATATTATTCATTTTAATTACCCTAATAATGTACAATATTAACTTATAAAAAAAAAATAATTATTTTGATGTTAAAATTAATTAATTTTTAATCATAAAATTAAAAATATTTTAAAATAAATGGTTTGGTCATTCCTTTGTCTCATATTTACAGGCATATAACTTTCTTGTTTTTGATTAGATCAAAAACTTTTAGATACTGATTCGTTTGGATTTAGGATTTAATATATTTTAACTCTGTTTTTTGGCATAAAGTCCTTTTTATTAATTTTTTCTATGAGTGTAGAAATTTTAATTTTACAGAGTACGAATATTCAATAAAATGCTTTTGAATGAAAGTGGTTATTTATTTTTTTTGGAAAACTAAAAATAATGTTTGGAATAATTGCTTTATTTGATAGATCTATTGACTTTAAAATAGTCCAATTTAATGTCATCTAATCCATCTTTATCGAAGGGATATTCCATTTGATCTTGTATGTTGTAGAGTGAAATTAGTATAAACTCGCTGAGAATAATTACAAAATAAGTCAGTCC
>TARA_B100000963_G_scaffold211993_1_pt1 | contig 13074 bp, 13 predicted proteins | sample TARA_B100000963 | Tara Oceans TARA_B100000963 (sample SAMEA2622097) | marine metagenome | biome: marine biome (ENVO:00000447); feature: surface water layer (ENVO:00002042); material: "saline water (ENVO:00002010), including plankton (ENVO:xxxxxxxx)" | depth 5 m | reverse complement strand
TAATATTGATATATCAATATTATTTTTATGCAAATATTAATTACAGGTGCAGCAGGTTTTATAGGATTTAATCTTGCTAGATATTTATTACAAACATCTGATGCTAAAATAATTGGAATTGATAGTTTAAATAATTATTATTCAAAAAAACTTAAGAGAGATCGTATAAAGAAATTGTCTCTATATAAAAAATTTTCTTTCTCTCAAACAAATATTTTAGATAAAAGAAAATTGGAAAAGATTTTTAAAAATAAAAAAATAAATCTAGTAATAAATTTAGCAGCACAAGCCGGTGTACGTTACTCACTTGAAAAACCAAGTGAATTTGTTGACAATAATATTCAAGGTTTCTATACGCTTATTGATGTAGCTAAAAAATATAAGATCAAAAGGATTATTTATGCATCCTCTAGTTCTATTTACGGTGACTCTAAAAGATTTCCATTAAATGAGTCTCAGAATGTAAGACCAAAAAATATTTATGCTTTATCAAAAAAAATTAATGAGGAAATGGCAGATGTATTTTCCAGACAATACAATATTTCTTTCATTGGATTAAGATTTTTTACAGTTTATGGAGAGTGGGGAAGACCAGATATGTTTATGATGAAATATTTAAGCTCAAGTTATAATAAAAAAATAAATTTCTACTTAAATAATTACGGTAAACATACTAGGGATTTTACTTATATTTTAGATGCCTGTAAGATTATTTCAAAACTGGTTTTTACCAAAAAGAAATTTAATCATGAGATCTTTAATATTTGCTCAAATAATCCTAAAAAGCTTACGGACATAATTAAAAAGATTAACTTTTTAACACAAAAAAAACCAAAATTATTTAAAAGAAAATTACAAAAAGCTGATGTGGTTAAAACTCATGGTACTAATAAAAAGATTAAAAATTTTATTGGTGTTCAAAATTTTACATCAATAGATCGTGGTTTAAAAATTACTGCTGAATGGTTTAAGAATTATTATAAAATTTAAATTTCATTTATCATTTTCTCAAATTTAATAACATGACTATCTAAGTTGAATTCTAGAGATTTTTTTTTTGCAATCTTGGATTTTTTTATAAAAATTTTTCTATCACTGTAAAATTTTTCAATTAATCTTATTAAGTCTTGGGAATTTTTATAAATTGTACCACCTTTTCCATTTGATAAAATTTCATTAATACCACCATGACTTTGTGAGGCAATAATAGGTAAACCAACCTGGGCAGCTTCAACGACTGAATTTGGAAAACCCTCAAAATATGACGAATTTATATAAAGATCTGCTTTTAAAAGATAATTTTGGGGATTTTCCTTAAAGCCAATAAGTTTTACACTTTTTTCTAAACTTAGAGATTTTATAAAATTAGATATATTGTTTTTTTCTGGCCCTATGCCAATAATATACAAGCTTACTTTTTTTTTAATCTCACTAATAGCTTGAATAATTTCGTAAATATTTTTTTCTCTAGATAATCTGCAAACAGTAATAAGTTTAATTTTGGTATTTTTTGATACACTTTTTGTAATATTTTTCTTTTTTTTATCTATTTCAATGTCTGTAATTGAGGGTGGGAATAAAGTTTTTGAAAAAATACCATATCTTTTTTTTAGATATCTCCCTAAATACTCAGAGTTACAAATAACTAAATCAAATTTTTTATAAAAAAATGGTATTAGTAATCTCATTAATGTTTTTTTAATTCGATCAATAAAATTAAAATAAATTTCTAACTCCTTAAAAGGTGTCCTTTCAATGGCAATAAATTTCAAATTAATTCTTTTTTTAAGAAAAATTGAGCATAGTAAATTTGTATAATTAATATTAGATATCAGATAATTTTGATTATTATTCTCAACAATTTTGGATATAACTTTACTTAATAAAAAAATAGCAAAAAGAGCTCTACTGGAATTTATTATTTCAACCTTAATACCTGCTTTTAAAAATTCCTTTTTATAAGCACAATTATTCATACAGATAACAAAAATGTTATATTTTTTTTGATCTAAATTACTGCAAAGTTTGAAAACGGAATTTCCTGCTCCTCCCTTACCGAATCTTGCTAAAAAAAAAATAAGATTTTTTTTCATTTTCTTAATCTTTTATTTTTTCAAAATAATAAATTTTTAAATCTTTTAAATCTACTTTGACATTAATATTCTTAAATAATTTTATTTTAGATAAAAATTTGAATATAAAGCTGACACTTGGAAAAATTAAAGTTAATTTTTCCATAAGATATCCGAAACTTACATACCTAGGATCATTCAATATTTTTACTAATTTTAGATTATTTTTTTTTCCAAATGTTTCCAAGGTTCTATTAGAAAAAAAAAACATATGAAATGGTATTATCCAATGGTAATTTTTACCTGTAATTTTTGCATATAAAGATTCAATATTAAAAGTAGTTAAGATAAGTTTTCCGTTTTGATTAAGTAATTCATTTATTTGAGTCAACACTTTGAAAGGATCACTAAAGTGTTCTATGACATCTGCCATTATAATCAAATCGTATTTGATGTTCTTTTTCAAATGATCTTCAATTGTCTCATTATGAATTTTTAATCCATAGTTATTTTTTGCATAGTCTGAACCATGCACAGAGAGTTCCAATCCAGAATAGTTTTTAAATTTATCTTTTAACACTGAACCTAAAACTCCATAATAAGAACCTATTTCAAGCACAGTCATATCTTTATTAGTAAATTTACTAATTTTATTAAAAAATTTCTCAAAATAATATTTTTTAAATTTAATTTGAGATATGTATTTATCATCAGCAACATCTTGATAATTTTTTTCAATTTCATTTTTATTCATTTTGAAGATTAGCTCAGAAAAAATAATTTTACACTTAGCACACTCATAAATTGAGGGTTTTCCATAACTATCTGTTGTGCAATTAAAATTTATTTTGGTGTAGTCTAAATTTGCAAAAGAATATTTTATTTTGATTTTACCATCACACATATAGTTTGGACATTTATTATTATCTGTGATTGTCATAGCTCGAACTAAGAAAAGTTTGTTAAATTTTGTAATTTTGTATTAAAAAAAAATATATTTTTTAAATTAAAAATATATAACATTTGTAAGCAATTTAAAATAATAATGAAAAATAAATTCCTTAAAAATTTCAAGATATATGTCGCTGGACACAATGGCATGGTTGGTAGAGCTGTAATAAGGTATTTAAAAAATGAAGGCGTAAAAAATTTAATTTTTGCAAATAGGAAAAAACTGAATTTATTAAATAGTAAAGATTTAGAAAAATTTATTAGACTTAAGAAACCAAATATAATAATCAATTGCGCGGGGAAAGTCGGGGGAATTTTAGCAAATGCTAGTTATCCAGTTGAATTTATAAATGAAAATATATTTATTCAGCTAAATTTGATTAATCTAGCCTATAAATACAAAATAAAACATTTTATAAATTTAGGAAGTTCTTGCATTTATCCAAAAAATTCTAAACAACCGATCAAAGAGCAATATCTATTATCAAATGAACTTGAGAAAACTAATGAAGCTTATGCTCTAGCAAAAATTGTTGGATTAAAAATTTGTGAATTTTATAATCAACAATATAAAACAGATTTTTTTACTCTTATGCCATGTAATTTGTATGGTCCATTTGATAATTTTCACTCAAAAAATAGTCATTTTATACCTGCATTAATAAAAAAGTTTATTGAGGCAAAAAGAAGGAAAAAAAATGTGGTTGAAATTTGGGGATCAGGTTTGCCTCGAAGAGAAGTAATGCATGTAGATGACTTAGCAAATGCTATAGGTTACCTATTAAAATTAAAGATTAACAATAGTAAAAAACTATCAAAAATTATTAGAATAAACTCATTAATAAATGTTGGATCTGGTCAAGAATTTCAAATTAAAAAATTTGCTAAGATAATTAATAAGTTAACTCTTTCAAATAAGAAATTAAAATTTAATAAAAAATTTCCTGATGGCACTAAAAGAAAAATTTTGGATATTTCTATTTTAAAAAAAATTGGATGGAAATCCAAAATAAATCTTAATGAAGGTCTTAAAAATACTATTAGCTGGTATAAAACAAATTACTAGCATGTATATATAAATGAAAAAAAAATTTAGTAAAAATGCTAAATTAGGTGGTTTATGGTTAAAATCTTTTAAAAAAAAAGATAAAAAAGGGTATCCATTGATTTCAATTATAATGCCAAATTATAAATCACCTAATTTAGAAAAATCAATAAAATCAGTTTTAAGTCAAACATATAAGAACGTAGAACTTATTTTAGTTGATGGGGACTCTGGAAAAAAAACTATCAGTATTTTAAAAAGATATAACAATAAAATTGATTTTTGGTTAAGTGAAAGAGATAAAGGTATGTGGGATGCATGGAATAAAGGTTTTAAATTAGCAAACGGAAGATTCGTTGGAATAGTTGACTCTTCAAATAGACTATATCCAAACGCAATGAAAATTCTCTCAGGCTATATTAAAAGATATCAAAGTTTAGATTTTATATGTGGAACAGTAAAAAAAGATGGAAGGTTATATGGTGGGTTTGATCCAGAAAAAGTACTATTAAAATTCAACATAATACCATCTTCGGTAGTTGGTTTTTTTATAAAAAGATCTTCTTTAAAAAAAGTAGGATACTTAAACCTTAAATATAAGATACAAGCTGATTACGATTTATTGTACAGAATGATTGTAAAACATAATCTTAACGGAATTCATTCGACAGGCAAAGAGGTATTTGGAGATTTAGGTGATAGTGGTTTTTCCAAAAAACATGGTTTTTGGAAAGTTTTATTTAATGAAATTAAGATTAGAAATGATAATGGGCAAAATAAGTTTGTTTTGTTGTACATAATTGTAGGAAGAAGTTTAAGAAAATTTTTAAATATTTTATTTAGATTGTGAATAAAAAGATAATTTTTTATATTCCCTCAATAGAAGGTGGCGGTGTTGAAAAAAATTTGTTTATATTAATTAAATATTTACCTAAATTTATAGGCAAAATTCATATTATTACTGCAAATAAGAAAAATAATAACTCTAAAAAAATAAAATATATTTGTCCAAATTCAAATTATTGGAGTAAAAAAAATCGATTATTAAAAAATATAATTTGTATTTATTTATTAATTAAAAATTTTAGGTCTTCCAAAGCAGTAATATTATCTCTTCAATCCAATTTAACCTCAATAATTTTATCGAAAATTTTGGGATTTAAAGTTTTGATAAGACTTAATACAAGTTTAAATAAATATTTGAAAAATTTTTTTAAAAGAATTACTTTTAAATTTTTTTATTCGTTATCTGATATTATCATTGTAAACTCAAAATCTTTTCAGAAAGAGCTAAATGAAATTAATTTGAAGTCTTATTTGATTTATAACCTTAGTGTTAATAAAAAAAAAAGAAAAAGGCTAAATTTTTTTAAAAGATTTAATGGGCTAAAAATATTAAATATTGGAAGATTAACTGATCAAAAAGACCATATTACACTTATTAAAAGTTTAGAAATTTTAAAAAAAAAAAAATTAAATTTTAGATGTTGTATTATTGGAAGAGGTAAATTTAAAAATATATTAATTAATGAAATCAAAAGATTAAATCTAGGAAATAATATTAGATTAGTTGGTTTTAAAAATAATGCAGAATATTATATTCCTGGAAGTGATATTTTTGTTTTGTCTTCAAAATATGAAGGTCTTCCCAATGTTCTAATTGAAGCCCAAAAATATGTTGTACCCATAATTTCAAGTAATTGCCCCACGGGTCCAAATGAAATTTTAATGAATGGTAAGTTAGGAGAATTATTCCCTGTTGGAAATTATGATATTTTAGCAAATAAATTACTTAATTTTTTGAAAAATAAAAAAATTTTAAAAACAAAATCTTTAAAATCAAAAAAATATTTAAAGAGATTTGATCCATTAATTAATTCGAAAAAATATTCAAATTTAATATTAAAAGAGTATGAAAAAATTTAAGATATCGATTATTACTGTAACTAAAAATTCTGAAAAATTTTTACTTCAGAATATTTTAAGTGTTAAATCTCAAAATTATAAAAATCTTGAGCATATAATTGTTGATGGTAACTCAAAAGATAAGACGATAAAAATTATTAATTCTCATAAAAAAAGGGTTAAATTTATAAAAAATCATAATGATAAAGGTTTATACCATGCAATGAATGTTGGAATAAAAAAATCATCAGGAGATATTATTGGAATACTAAATTCAGATGATATTTATTTTAAAAATACATTGAAAATAGTTAATGAATATTTTAATAAACACAAAGACTTAGATTTCTTATTTGGAAGTGTTTACAAACATAAACTTTTATCAGGTTATAATCCAAAAATTATTAATTGGAGTTTTGGATTTTATACCACTCATTCTGTAGGATTTTTTATAAAAAGAAAGTCTCAATTTAAAATTGGACTTTACGATTTAAGATATAATTATTCTGCAGATTATGATTTATTTTTAAGAATGATCAAAAAATTTAAATTAAAGGGATTATCAACAAAAAAAAAAGAGGTTTTTGGGAAGTTTAGGCCCGGAGGTCTTTCCTCTAGAATTAATTTTTTAGATTACTTGAGAGAGTGCAATAAGATAAGACTTAATAATGGTCAAAATCTAATTCAAGTTTATATAATTTTTATGTTAAGGATTTTAAAAAATTTAAAAAAAATTTTAAAATGAATATTTATATTTGCTCACTTGTAAGTAAAAAAAATTTAAAATTTTTAAATGCACATTTAAAGTCTTTAAATGGTTTGAAAATACCAAATAATTGTAAATTTAAGATGATTTTTGTTATTAATCCAAAAATTAATATGATGAGAAATTTGCTTAAAAATCTATTAAATAATATTGATTATACAATTCTTTTAAGTCCCAAAGATAATATCCCAGATTCTCGCAATGTTTTTCTTAAATTTATTCAAAATAAAGATATCCAATATGCCGGATTTTTAGATGACGACTGTTTAATAGACAAAAATTGGCTTTCAAATATGATTAGTTTTGTTTATCAAAATGATTGTGACATAGTTGGTGGCCCCCAAAAACATAAAGTTAAAGATGATACTTTTGCAGATTATTATGCTTGTTTAGAGCCAGATCGACCTCATGGTAAATTAGTAAAGTGGGTTGCGACAAACAATTGTTTTTTTTCAAAAAAAGTCTTCAGAAATTCAAAAATCTTTTTTAATTCTAAACTTGCTAAAGTGGGTGGCAGTGATCAATTATTTTTTAGAGAGCTGAGTAAAAAAAAATTTGTAATCAAATGGAATAAAAAATCGTTCATAACAGAAAATTTTAGTCAAGAAAGAGAAAAAAAAAGATGGTTTTTTAGGAGAAACTTAAGGTATGGATATTCTGGAAATATAATTGATAAAAAAGTTTATGGAAAAATAAGTTTGATAGTTATTGTTATGAAATTACTTTATTTGATGGGTAACGCATTCTTGCTTATAATAATTCCATATCGAAAAAATTATATAAAAGCTCTTTTCTTATTATTCAAAGCTTCAGGAAGAATTATGGGATTATTTAATTATAAGCCTAAAAAGTATATATAATTTGTGACAAAATAATAAATACAAAAATAAAAAATAATTATGTAGTTACTTTTTTTTATTGATTGTGAAATTTTATTTTTATCAAAATAGTTTAAAAAAATAATATAAAACATTGGTTCAAAATATTTTTGAAAAATATAAAAGCCTGTACTAAAAGTGATTAATAATAAAATTATCAGAGTATAATTTGATATTGTATTTTGACTAAAGTATAAAAGGAAATAAATTCCAAAGAAAGCAACAGGAATAATTAAATAAGGTTTATCAAATAAAAAATATGATAACTTCAAAATTATACCACCTCCAACATTACCCTCGTAAGTAAAATTAAGACCACATAAGAATGTAATTATAATACTTATGAAAAAAATTTTTTTATTAAAAAGATAGGATAGATCAAATTTACGATAATCATCTTTATTTATTATTATTTGTATTATAAATGGAACTAAATAGAAAAAAATCATTGAAGCGCTGACTAAAATCGCAGAATTGAAGTTTGTTGTGCTTTGTTTTATGCCAAAGAATAATAGAGGATTCAAAAATAAAAAATATACACCCGGAATTGCACATAAAACAATGAATACTGAAATAAAAATAAATTTTTTTAAACTTATTTTATTTATTAAAAAAGTTAAAAGAAATACAAAGAAAAAAATATAAAATTGTTTAGTATAACAAGCTAAGGTAAGAAAAATAATTGCAATTAATAACTTTAAAATATTTTTAAAATCTGTTTTTACAAAAGAGTTTAAAAATAAAATTCCTAAAGAAAAAAAGATAAGAGCAGTATTATGGTTATTACCCCAAATTGCAGAGAATTGAAAAACTGGAAAAATTAATATTATCGAGGATAATAAAATAAGGGTTGATTTATCTAAAATTTTAAAGCGTTCTTTAAGTGAAAAATATAATATAAGAGGAAGAAATAATGAAAATACTAGCACAGTAATTAAATAAGTGTTCAATGAATGAATGAAATTTAATTGTGAAAATATTAAATGATGCAGAGGATAATTAATTAATTTTGAGTCTTCACCTAGTGTTAAAATAAAAAGATTAGACAGATCTTTTTTTAAGGAAATTATATATTTCCAATGAGTCGCTAGATCATTTACAACTCCACCTGCTTTCGTTTGAATACCTTGTTCAAGTAAATATTGATTAAAAGTGAATGCACCAAGAATATTTGATAAATTGATTTTTAATAGAAAACTTAATAATAATGACGTAATAAATAGAGCTGATAATATCCAAATAAAATATCTATTTATTATAAGTTTATCTAGGATGTTTAAAAAAAATTTCATATCAATAATTATACCTTATCACAAAAAAAAATTTTTTTTTAAAGAAACAATCCAATCTATTAACAATCAATCTTATAAAAATTTTGAAGTAATAGTAATTTATGATGACACTGATAAATCAGAATTAAACTATGTAAAGAAAATTATTAACAATTATAAGTTTAAAAAAAAATTAATAGTAAATAACAAAATTATTGGTGCAGGATTATCTAGAAATAAAGGAATTAAAGTTTCAAAAGGTGAATATATAGCTTTTTGCGATGCTGATGATTTATGGAAAAAAGATAAACTCAAAATTCAACTAAGGTTTATGAGAGAGGAAAATATACTGTTTTCTCATACAAATTACTTTATAATAAATCATGTTTCGAAAAAAATTGGTAGTTTAAAAGTTCCAAAAAGTATTTTTTACAACCAATTGATAAAGAGTTGTGATATTGGACTATCATCAGTCATGGTCTCTAAATTACTAATTAAAAAAAAACCTTTTTCAAATTTAAAAACTAAAGAAGATTATCTTTTGTGGATAAAATTAATTGGACATTTAAAAAATTTTCAAAGCATAGATAAAAATCTAGTTTATTGGAGATATTTAAAGAATTCTCTTTCATCTTCGAGTGTTCAAAAAATTGGAGATGCTTTTAGATTATATAGAAATCATTTAAACTTTAGTTTTTTGTTTTCAATTTTTTGTACATTAAGACTAAGTTTTTATGCTTTAATAAAAAAAATTATAATGTATTTAAAAGTTTAATGGAAAATTTAACTTTAGTTATACCCGCAAAATTTGAAGCTACAACTCTTCCAAGTGTTCTAAGAGAGCTTAAAAAACTAAATCTTGATTGTAAAAAAATTGTTGTTGTGCCAAAATATGATACTGAGACTATAAAGGCCTTGGAAGGCACTGATTGTGAAGTTTTGATTCAAAAAGGAGAGGGTTTTGGAAATGCTTTAATCGAGGGTTTAAATTATTCCTCTACTGAATATTCATGTATTTTTAATGCAGATGGTTCATTTGATCCAAAATATTTAGATGAAATGTTGAAAAAAAATAAAGATAATTATGAATTTATTTTTAGTACTAGATATAAAAAACCTGGTGGTAGCGATGATGATACAATATTAACTTTTTTAGGAAACTATTTTTTTACCTTACTGTGTAAAATTTTGTTCAGAGTGAATATTTCAGATGTTCTTTATACATATGTCATGGGAAAGACAGATGCATTTAAAGAATTAGCTTTGAGTTATAATGACTTTACTTTTTGCGTAGAATTATCAATAAAAGTAAAATTTAAATCCTTTAGGGTATTTGATTTTCCGTCTTATGAGAGACCAAGAATTAGTGGAAAAAAGAAAGTAAATGAGCTAAAGGATGGTTTTCTAATTTTAATTTCTATATTAAAGTTGTTTATATTTAAAAAATGAAAAAAGTAGCACTGATAACTGGAATTACAGGACAAGACGGATCTTACTTAGCTGAGCTTTTGTTAAAAAAAAATTATATTGTTCATGGTTTAATTAGAAAATCATCAACATTTAATACAAAAAGGATAGATCACATTTATGTGGATCGACATAATAAGACAAATTTTTTTCTACATTATGGAGATTTAACGGATACTAATAGCGTTTATAATATTATTCATAAAATTAGGCCAAATGAAATATATAACCTAGGGGCACAAAGTCATGTAGGTGTTTCATTTGAAAATCCTGAATACACATCGGAAGTTTCTGGAATCGGGACATTAAGATTGTTAGAAGCAATAAGATTTTTAAAAATTAAAAATGTTAAATTTTATCAAGCTAGTACTTCAGAGCTTTTTGGTGAGACATATGGAAAAAATATTTTTAATGAAAAATCAAAATTTCACCCAAAGTCGCCTTATGGAGTTGCTAAGCTATTCTCATATTGGATTACATCAGTTTATAGGGAGTCATATGGGATCTTTGCCTCTAACGGTATTCTATTCAATCATGAAAGTCCAAGAAGAGGTGAAACTTTTGTAACCAGAAAAATAACGAGGTTTTTAGCTAGAAAAAAGCTAGGAAGTAAAGATACATTATATTTAGGGAATTTAAACGCAAAAAGAGATTGGGGACATGCTAAGGATTATACCGAGATGCAATGGCGAATTTTACAACAAAAAAAACCAGATGATTTTGTAGTAGCCACAGGACAAGCATTTTCTGTAAGGCAATTTGTAGAGATTGCCTCAAAGTATCTAGGTCTCAAAATATATTGGCACGGAAAAGGACTAAATGAAGTTGGATACTTAAAAAAAGGATCAAAAAAAGAAATAATTATTAAGATAGATAAAAATTATTTTAGGCCCAATGAAGTTCAATATTTACGAGGTGATGCTAGAAAGGCTTTTAGAATTTTAAAATTTAAACCTAAGTATTCTTTTAAAAATTTAGTAAAAGATATGATAGAGAGCGATTTGATTGAGGCTAAAAAAAAATTAAAAGTTTAATATATGTCTGAGATTGGTGTATTTTTAATCTCTTTTTCTTTATGTCATGTTATCAATTACATTTTGAAAAAAAATGATTTCTTAATTGATAAAAAATTTTTTCCACATAAATCATTTACAAGTAAAAATTTAGTACCAATTAGCGGTGGCTTAATCTTTATATTAAGCTTGCTTCCATTTTTAAGATTTGAAAATAATTTGATTTATTTAATATTTTTAATTTTTATAGTTGGATTATTGTCTGACTTGAATATTTTAAAATCACCATATAAAAGATTTATTTTACAAATATCGATAATATTAGCTTTGATATTTTTTGGTAAAAATTTCATTACTTCTATTAGAATTCCATTATTCGACTATTTATTAACATATACATTTTTTAATTACTTTTTTGTTATTTTTTGTTTATTAGTTTTAATTAATGGGTCAAATTTTATAGATGGTGTCAATACTCTATTAATTGGATATTATATTTCTGTAACTTTAATTATAATTATTACTATAAACAATTATAATTTTGATTTCGAAATCCAAAATCTCAATTATATTTTTTCTGTTCTTTTAGTTTTATTTGTTTTTAATTTTTTTGAGAAATTTTTTTGTGGAGATGGCGGTTCCTATATAATTTCACTCATTTTAGGATATTATCTTGTTGAATTATCAAACTTAGACTTAATAATTTCACCATATTTTATTGCGTGTTTATTATGGTATCCAGCTTATGAGTGTTTATTTTCGATGGTTAGAAAAAAAATTCAAAAAACAGAAATTACTGGTCCTGATAATAGCCATCTTCATCAACTTTTATTCACTTTCTTTTTAAAAAAAATGAAATTTGAGAAGTGGATCACTAGCTCCTTAACAGGAATAATAATTAATACTTATAATTTAATTATATTTTTTATTGCTTTTATAAACATTTCACAGACAAAATTTTTAGTGTCTATTATAATTGTAAATATTGTTTTATATAATTTTATTTATTTTCTATTGAAAAGAAAAAATCTATAGTTTTATTTTTTCAAATTTGCAAATCCTAAAACTAACCAGAATAAAAGTCCATTAAAAGTTGAAAATAAACTTCCACTTGGCAAAATTGGAATTAAAAAAATGATTAAATAAAAATTTGTTGTAATTCTAAAAATATTTTTTTCTTTTAAATCATTTAAAAATTTTTTTCTAAAAAAACTAAATAAAAAACAAATCAAAATAAAGTATCCAATTAAACCTTGTTCTGACAATAATTCAAAATGTATTTGATGAGGGTGAGTTGAGCATCTTTGACTAGTTAACAGTGAATTTTCCTTAAAATATTTTTTATCATGACATTCAAATCTAAAATTTTTATTACCAACTCCATTTAATTTATGATTTTTAAAAATTTCAATTGCTGTATCATAATGTTGAAAATATTTTATATTTTCAAATCGTTGAGAAATAGTTTTTGGATTTTCTACTTTCAAAATTCTTTTAAAAAATTCAGTTTGTTTTGAAAGAACACTTGGAAAAATTAAAAATATAAATATTGTTAAAATAATAGTTAATAAGATTAGATAAAATCTTTTTAAAATTAATTTTTCCTGTTCTATAAAATAAAATATAAATAAAAAAAGTAATGCTGCCTTCAAAAAAGGTGATCTCTCTCCAGTTACAAGAATACTTAATAAAACAAGAACGACTAA
>TARA_B100000963_G_scaffold358796_1_pt1 | contig 13081 bp, 15 predicted proteins | sample TARA_B100000963 | Tara Oceans TARA_B100000963 (sample SAMEA2622097) | marine metagenome | biome: marine biome (ENVO:00000447); feature: surface water layer (ENVO:00002042); material: "saline water (ENVO:00002010), including plankton (ENVO:xxxxxxxx)" | depth 5 m | reverse complement strand
TTTACTTTGCTCAACAGCTGTGACCTTGTGGCCAAGGCTTAGAAACAACAAAGTATCTTGTAGCATGCCTGCAGTACAATCAAGAATATTTAATGGAACTTCATGTTTACCAAGAGCCTTTTTAATTAGTTTTTCATGATCAGCTCTCCTCATGCGCCAACTTGTTGTGCCAGAGTTAAAATCAATTATAAAGTTCTTGCTTGACCTCGCTTGCGGATGAAAAAATGATAAGCCTGAATCTGAAAGAAATAGATGACTATGATGAGAAATTTTGTTTTGATCAATACAGGTGGTTCCAATGGAGCTTGCAAGCTCTTCAGCGAGAGATTTGTATTGATTTGATGAATAAACTAAAGGTGGAATCATAGAAGCAAAAGAACAGCTCCCAAGGCAACTCTATACAAAACAAATGGCATCATGCCAATTTTTTCAATAAATTTTAGGAAGCTTTTAATGGTAAAAAATGCAACAAAAGCTGAGCCAATGAAGCCGGTGAAAATTATCAACAAATCATTCAATTCCAATAAATATGCTCCCTTTAATAACATTAATGCTAAAGCTCCCAAAATGGTTGGTATGCTCAACAAAAATGCAAACTTTGAAGTATCTTTTAAATTTAAACCTATAATTAATGCGCCTGTTATAGCCATCCCGGATCTTGAAGCTCCTGGAAAAATAGCTAATGCTTGAAAGCAACCAATCAATAAGGCAGCAGTTAGAGTTAACTCTGTTAAAGATTTTGATTGAGTAGAGATTCTGAAAACTGCATATAACAAAACTGCAAATAAAAGATTTGTCCATGCAATTGAATTTATATTCGAAAATCTATACTCAGTTAAATCAGAAAAAAATAATCCTACAATTATTATTGGCAGAGTTGCCACTAAAAGGTTTAATGCCAGCAAATAATTTTCTTCATCTTGATAATTTGCTCCAGGCATCCAAGCTTTAACCATGCGTTTAATATCTTGTTTAAAATAATACATCACTGCAGCAAGGGTTCCTGCATGCACCGAAATATCAAAAACAATACCAAAATCTTTTGTTCCAAATATTAGTGATGGTAACAATAAATGTGCTGAGCTTGAGATAGGCAAAAACTCAGTTAGGCCCTGTATCAATGCAAGAAGCAACGCTAAAAAAAAATCAGAAATCATAATTTTTTATACTCAGGTGTTTTTAGATACACTGGATTTGCATCCTCGGGAAGGAAGTTTTTATTAGTTTCTAAATTTTTCTTTGCAATAATCGCAATTGGCTCAGCACTTCCAATCGCCTGAGATAGGAAATTTGGGTTATCTTGTATCTTATCTGGCCAACCTGTTCCAGCAAAATAACATTTTTTCTCCTCTAAGATTTTAACTAAAATATCCATTTGCAGGACTGATTCATCTTCGATTGCATGAACCTCATCATTATTTTTTTCATAAGAGCAAAAATAGCTTTCATTTGCGTCCGCCTTGATGGTTACTAAAATTTTTGCTTCATTTTCATTAATCCAATTAGAAGCCTCTTTTGCAATGGATGCTAAATTTGAAATTGGAATTAGAGGTAGTTTTTTTACTTCAGCAATAGCCTTCAAAAAAGAGGCTGTGATTCTAAGGGCAGTATATGAACCAGGACCTCGAGCAAATGCGATCCCATCAAGAGCATCAAAACCATCATTTGAATCAAATCCGATGCTTTCAAAAAGTTTATCCCAGTCCGGACGGTCCTTTAGATCATGTGTTTGAGTAACGGTATTGACCTCTTCATCATTTAATAAAGAGATCGACGAATAACCTCCACTCACATCAAAAGCTAGAATTTTCATTCAATTAAAAAGACTGTTCGATATCCTCAAATACTTTCTCAACTGATTGAGAGCCATCCACGGCAACATATTTAAGTGCACTTTTTATTTCTAAAGATTTGTAATATGAAACAAGTGGCTTAGTCTCATTTTGATAAACTTCCAAGCGATGCATAACCGTTTCAGGCATATCATCATCTCGCTGAATCAAAGGTTCGCCTGTAATGTCGTCAAGTCCTTCATTTTTCGGGGGTTGATAGATAAGATGATAATTTCTTCCTGAGCCGGGATGAACTCTCCTGCCTGACATTCTATCAACGATGACATTGTCCTCTACTTTAATTTCAATCACATGACTAAACTCAATATTATTTTCAACGCATAAATCTGCTTGGCCAACAGTTCTTATACCACCATCAAACAGAAAGCCTTTAATACAATCAGGCTGAGAAATTCTATCTAAAATTAGTTCAATAATAATTTGGTCAGAAACTAGAGCTCCGGAATTCATTATATCTGTTACCTTCTTACCTAATTCACTCCCGGAAGCAATAGCCGAGCGAAGCATATCGCCAGTACTTATTTTTGGAATGCCTAAAGATTTACAAATTAGATCTGCCTGAGTCCCTTTTCCAGCACCAGGTGGACCTAAGAGAAGAATTTTATTCATGTTTCCAAAACTGCAAATGCAATAAGATGGTTACTTTCATCGGCTAGACTAACATGGGTCTTCGTGATGCCCAAATCCTCAATATAAGATTTTGCTGCATCAGATAATAATATCTCTGGCTGACCAAAAGAATTCCTTAATATTTGAATATCCTTGGGAAAGATTGGATTTTTGAACCCTGTCCCTAGAGCTTTTACGAAGGCTTCTTTGCCTGCAAATTGTTTTCCTACATAAGATTGATTATGTCCTTCAGATAATTGCTGATATTTTTTCAGCTCTTGATTGCCCAAGATTTTTTTAGCAAACGCAGATAAAGATTTTATTTTTTTGATCCTATCTAAATCTACCAAATCTGTTCCTATTCCATAAATCATATTTTAATCTTTCTAAAAAACTTCCTACTGCTTAATTCTCTGCCATCTAGGCAAGCATTAATAGCTATTTGCAAAAGTTTTTTTAATTTTAACTTATCAATGCCTTTTAAAGTTCTATTTTTAATTTTTAATATCTCATCAGCCCTAAAGCCTTCCGCATTACCTGCACCATGAAAGCCTTTTTCAGGAATATAGGAATAAATAACTGAGTCTTGAAACTCTGAATTATCTTTAGTATCTGTATCAAAATTTATCCCATAACCAAGGGTATCCAGAAGATCTAACTCAAAAACTCTTAAATCTAATTCAGAAATTGCATCGGCCCTGGCAAGCTCAACAAATTTTTGATAAAGCTCATATAGCTCTTGATTAGGCAATCCTTTTGGTAACAACCGAATCATTAGCTCATTTACATATAAATATGTATAGAGATCGTGAGGACCTTTTATAGATTGAGAAACAAAATTTGAATCTATATGAGTGAGAGTCTTCATTTCAGACTTACCAGTAAACATAACTCTCAAAGCCGAAAATGGAAGTAAATGGCCAAAAAATTTAGAACGTGGATTTTTTGCACCCTTTGCCATGATTGAAATTTTTCCAGAAGATTCCGTGAAAAGATCAGCAATAATAGAAGTATCGCCAAAAGATCTAGCATGCAGAAGAAAGCATGGCTCCCAATTATGTTGCATCTTGGTTGCTACCTACTCCAAGGCTACTTAAATACTGAGCATCATTATTCCAATTTTTATTAACTTTCACGAAGGTTTTTAGTAAAACTTTTTTATGAATCATTTTTTCTAGCTCAATCCTTGTTTGCTGTCCTATTCTTTTCAAATTTGAGCCCTCATGCCCTATTACAATACTTTTTTGACTATTTCGAGCAACATATATGATAACTCCTATGGACAGCATTGCTCCTTCCATGGCTTTAGTTTCAACCGCTACATAAGTTTCATGAGGTAATTCATCTCCCAATGAGCGAATAATCTTCTCTCTGACAAGTTCACTAATAAAAAAATTATCTGGAATTTCCTTTTCCTTGGAATCAGAGGGATACAAATGATTATTTGCTGGTAGAGATTTTTTGATGCAACCTAATAGATCCCCAATACCATCGTGATGCTTGGCTGAAATGGGAACATAGTCAAGGAACGAATACACTGAGTCAATTTCTTTTATTAGCGGCAACAGATCATTTTTATTTTGCACTTGATCAACTTTATTTAAAACACAAATCGCGGGAACTTTACTCTCTTGAATTTTGTTTAAAACTTGCTTGTCTTGATGTTGAAATGAAGTCCTATGCAACACAAATAAAACCAAATCTGAGTCTTGTATAACACTCAAAGCTGAATGATTTAATACTTTGTTTAAAGTTTTGTTTGCCTGCAGATGAATACCAGGCGTATCAAGAAAAATCATCTGAAATTCGTTATCTGTTTTAACACCTATGATGTTATTTCTGGTAGTTTGAGATTTGCGAGAAGTAATTGATATTTTTTTATCCAGTATCGTATTAAGTAAAGTTGATTTGCCTACATTCGGTTTTCCAACAATTGATATATAGCCACAAAACTTTTTTGTCATGATTGATTAACTCTTTGTAAGATTAGCTCTGAGACCTTCTGCTCAGATTCTTTTTTTAATGCTGAAGAAGCTTTAAATGTCTCGCCATTAAAAACTGCAGTGCAATCAAATTTATTACCCTCCTTGTTAGCGACAACATAATATTTTGGAAGCTCACTTCCTGCTGCATGTAATATCTCTTGCAATCTAGATTTTGCATCCTTTAGATCGATGTTTTCATTAAGATTCGAAAAATTATTTTTGAAAAGATCTAAAGTAAAATTTTTACTCTCTTCAAAACCCAGCTCTATAAAAACTGCTCCTATGCAAGCCTCTAAGACTCCTGCATAAATTGAGTATTTATGTGTTTCATCTAAGTTTTCTGTTCCTTTTGAGATACTCAGCAAATCTTGACAATCAAGTCTTAAAAAAATCTCGGCTAAGGATTTAGTATTGACCAAAGAAGCTCGCATTTGTGTTAATTTGCCCTCATCTAAATCACTAAATCGATTGTATAAATACTCAGATACTAAAATTTCTAAAACTGCATCTCCCAAAAATTCTAAGCGTTCATTGTGTTGAGTTGATGAAAAGCTTTTATGGATGAATGCTTGCTTAAAAAGAGGTAATTGCAGGTATGTCTTCTTTATTACTAAAGTATTTTTTTTCATTACGTTTATTGAATAAAGCCAGCTCTTTCAAAGGATGGCAGGCAAGTCCAACACTCCCAAGTCATCCATATTAATTCGCCTGTGCCCATAAAATTTTCTCTTGGAACAAATCCAAAATATCTAGAATCACTCGAATTATCTCTGTTATCTCCCATAACAAAATAATGGTTATTTGGAACTAAAAATTCTTCTGGATACGAAGCACTGCCACCAACAATCCTTATGATTCTTTCTGAATTACCAATAGTCTCCTTCAAAAGCGTTTCTTCGGCATTTTTTATGATTAACTCTTGATTGATGGGTTGACCATTAACATAAATCTTTTTATTTAAATATCCTATTTTATCTCCTGGCTTTCCAATTAAACGCTTTATGTATGGGACATTTACGTGCGGTGGAATGAAGACAACAACATCCCCATAATCAGGATCTGCTGATAAAGCGAATGATTCACCAATTCTATTAATTTTGAAACCATAACTATGTTTATTTACTAAAATAAAATCCCCAACTTTAAGGCCAGGAAGCATTGATCCAGATGGAATCTGATATGGCTCATAGGCAAACGTTCGAAAGATAAATATTAAAAAGACTGGAATAAACCATCCTCGTCCAGTTGTTTTAAGTAAAACATTTTTACTTATGATGCCAATCAAATAAATAAATAAACAAATAACTGAGCCAATAAGTAATACTGATCCGAGATCTCCAGCATTTATAAAAATTCTGTAAATCCCTACTAATGAAGCTGATAAACCTACAAAATAAATTAATTGCTGCGTTTGATTAGTTAATGTATTTTGTATAACTTGAAAAATCCATAACCCTATGAGGATAAGCAAAGCTACTAGTGATATTAAAAAAATTGGATCTGCAAACACTATTTCTCTCCTGAGCTAAAATAATTTAAAAAGGCTTCTTGAGGTATCGATACTCTTCCAAACTGTTTCATTTTCTTTTTTCCTTCTTTTTGTTTTTCAAGTAATTTCTTTTTACGAGTCACATCACCGCCATACAACTTTGCAGTCACATTTTTTCTAAATGCTTTTACAGTTTCCCGAGAAATAATTTTTGAGCCGATTGCAACTTGAATTGGCACGTCAAACATTTGACGTGGAATTAACTTTTGTAAATTTTTAGCAACTTGTCGTCCTCTGCTCATCGCAAAATCTTTATGAATAATCATTGATAAAGCGTCCACGATTTCATTATTTAATAGGACATCAAGTTTAATTAAATCTGATTTTTTGAATTCCGATATATTATATTCAATTGATGCATAACCTTTGGTAGTAGATTTTAAACGATCAAAAAAGTCTATAATCACCTCAGCAAGGGGTATCTCGAAGACAATTGAAACTTGATTGCCAAAATATGTCATTTCCTTTTGCACACCTCTTTTTTGAGTGCAAAGAGTAATCACATTTCCTACGAAATCCTTCGGAGTTAATATTGTTGCAACTACGAAAGGCTCTCTTATTTCATCTACGTTGCTCATGGGAGGCAGTTGAGACGGACTATCACAATCAATTAGCTCGCCATCTGTTTTCAAAACCTGATATTGAACAGAGGGGGCTGAAGAAATTAAACTAAGATCATACTCTCTCTCTAGACGTTCACGAACAACTTCCAAATGCAGTGTACCTAAAAAGCCACATCTAAAACCAAAACCAAGTGCATCGGAAACTTCCGGCTCATAAATTAAAGCTGAGTCGTTAAGCACTAATTTAGATAAAGCATCACGAAACTTTTCATACTCATCTGAATCAACAGTAAACAAAGAAGCAAAAACTTTTGGCATAACCCTCTGAAATCCTGGCAATGGACTTGATGAATCATTTTTTGCATCTAAAATTGTATCGCCTACAGGAGCTCCTTGAATATTTTTTATGCCGGCAACCATGTAACCAACTTGGCCAACGTTTAATTCTTTTTTTGCAATCTTTTTTGGAGAAAAAATACCAACTTGATCTGCCAAGTAAGATTGCTGTGTTGAATAAACCTTTATTTTTTGGCCTTCTTTAATAGAGCCATTTATAACTTTGATTAAAGAAACTACTCCAAGATAGGCATCAAACCATGAGTCTATGATCAGCGCTTCAAGATCACCATCAGGGTTACCCTCAGGAGGCGGTATCCTATCTACCAAAAGATTCAATAGCTCCTCAACGCCTTGGCCTGTCTTTGCACTTACCAAGGGAGCTAAGTTAGCATCAATGCCAATCATATCTTCAATCTCTTGCTTGACTCTATCAGGTTCAGACTGAGGTAAATCAATTTTATTAATTACAGCCAATACCTCAAGATTTTGATCTACTGCAGTATAACAATTTGCTAATGTTTGAGCCTCCACTCCTTGTGATCCGTCAACAACTAACAAAGCTCCCTCGCATGCAGATAATGAGCGAGAAACTTCATATGAAAAATCTACATGGCCAGGGGTATCAATAAAATTTAACTGATAAGTTTCACCGTCTCTCTTGTAATCAAGGGTTACAGCTTGAGCTTTGATTGTTATTCCCCGCTCTCTTTCAATATCCATAGAATCGAGAATTTGCTCAGACATTTCTCTTTGTGAAAGGCCGCCACAATATTCTATTAATCGATCAGACAGGGTTGATTTACCATGATCAATGTGGGCGATAATTGAAAAATTTCTAATGTTATTCATCTTCTGTCTAATGCAAGACTATTCTATAAGAAAAGCTGATCGCTTATCAGCTTTTCTCATGCATTTAAGATGATTTAATTTACGGTTACTGCAACAAAGAATCTGTTACCGTTACGACGTCCAACAATTGCTAGTTTGTCGCCATCCTGAAATCCCTCAATAATTCCCTCAAAAGACTCTGCATTTTCAATTGTATATCGCTTACCTTGAGAAATAACTTCAGTAATTATGTCTCCTCTAGTCAATTTTCCATATGCAGGAGATCCATTGTTTACTCTTAAAACCAAAACTCCATTTTCAGGATCGTTGGGTCGAGAATTCTCTTCAGAAAGATCTTCGATCTTCAAACCAAGTGGATCAGATGAAATTTCAGTTTTTGCAGGAATAAATGTTCTTTCATCAGTCGGCAATGCGCCAAGTGTAAATTTTAACTTTACATTCTTTCCATCACGAATGATCTTAGCATTTGCTTTTGTATTTGGTTGTATTCTCCCTACAACGTGGGGAAGATCAGAGCCAAACTTAATTTCCTTACCATTAAACTCAATAATTACATCTCCAGCTCTAAGGCCTGCTTCGTCTCCAGACTCGCCCTTTTCAACATCAGTTATAAGTGCTCCATAGGGCTTATCCATGCTTAAGGCTTCGGCTAGATCATTATCAACCTCTCCAACTCTAACACCTAGGTAACCTCTTGCGACGGTCCCATCGTTAATAATTTGACTAGCCACTTCCATGGCAACATCTATAGGTATCGCAAAAGCTAGGCCTTGATAACCACCACTTCTTGAATAAATTTGTGAGTTTATTCCTACAACCTTTCCATCTAGATCAAATAATGGGCCGCCAGAATTACCAGGATTAATTGCCACATCAGTTTGAATAAATGGAACATAATTTCCAATATTTTGATTTTGTATGCTCCTGCCTTTTGCGCTGACAATTCCTGCAGTTACCGAAAAATCAAATGAGAATGGTGAGCCAATTGCAACGACCCAATCTCCCACCTTTAAACTCTCACTTTCACCTATAGAAACTTTTGGTAAATTTTTACCATCAATTTTTAAAACTGCCAAATCTGATAATGGATCAATGCCGACCAATTCTGCAGAAAATTCTCTTCTATCATTAAGGGAAACAGTAATTTCAGTAGCCTCATCTATTACATGGAAGTTAGTCAAAAGATATCCATCCTTAAAAATAAAACCTGAGCCATAAGCTACAGCTTCCCTTGTTTCTGGTTGCTGTGGTTGAGGGAAAACTCTTCCTCGCGGGATGCCAAAGAATCTCTCAAATTCATCAAAACCTCTCAAGGAATTTTGCGTTTTTACTTCTTTACGAGAAGTTATATTAACAACAGCAGGGGCTGACTTTTCAACTAGATTCGAAATATTAGTTGGCAAAGCAGCATTGGTTAAAGATGAGAGTCCTATGATGAATAAAAGACAAATTTTTTGTTGGTAAAGCCTCATATTAATTCCTTTGATAAATTGATTGAATCATCTGATCTGCTATTGATGGAGGTATATCACCATAAGCAGTTAAGAGCCTTCCATCTTTTAATGGTATTAGATATACCCAATCATTATTTGCTTTAAAGTATTTTACTTTTTTAATACCTAGTTGTTTATTTTCAAGATGAAAAAATAAATTATTTCTTCCATTGGAGTATTGATTAGGATTATTTGGATTTACAGAAAAGCCAACTGGAATCCAATTTTTAGAAACCTGTTGAGATTTATGAGATTGATTCGATTGCATAATATGAATCATGTGCTCCATTATATTTTGATCAGCATTAAGCAATTGAATTTTAGCTTGATCGCTTGAAATTGCTGAAGAGAGTTGCAAAGAACTTTCCCTGTTGACTTGAAACCTATCTTCATCAAACTGATATAGAACAATCAGTGTAAGCAAAACCGTTGCAGCTGCAGTTGCCATATTAGTTACTACTGGATTAATTTTTTTATAAAAATTGCGGAGATATGTAATTTTTGAACTTTGCCTCGCAGAATTCCTTTGCATTAGGTCAGAAATCACACCAAATTTTTTAAAAGTATTTTTTAGATCCTGATTTGAGTCCATTTCCTTTAAAATTTCTTGCATTTCATTCCGTTTCAATTCGCCATCATATAATGCAGATAGTTTTTCTAAGTCTTTATCCATTTAAAATATTCTCCTGGTTCATAAACTCTAATATCAGCTGTCTAGCTCTGAAAATTCTGGATCTTACTGTTCCTATTGGGCAGTTAAGAATCTTGGATATTTCATTATATGTTTTACCCTCTATCTCCCTTAATGTGAATGCGGTTTTGGTATCTAAATCAAGATTTTGAATAAATTGCATAATTTTTTCTTCAGACTCAGCGGCCATTAATTCAGTTTCTGGGGACCGATGTTCAGGCATATCATGCTGATTATGATCCAAGCGATCTGTAATCTTTGAATTTTTGAAAAAGCTGCTCGTAAAATCATTCTTTGCTAAGTTAATTCCTATTCTATAAATCCAGGTAAAAAGGGAGCTTTCGCCCTTAAAAGTATCTATTTTTTGCCAAACAATCATGAATGTTTTCTGACATAACTCTTCTGCTTGATCTTTGGACTTAGTGTATCCAATTAATACAGACATTAGCTTTGGTCTATATTTTAATACCATGGTCTCAAAGGCCATATCATTCCCAGCTTTGATCTCAGTAATTAACATATCATCTCCTTTGCTAACCCCCATAAGTTTCCTCATGCGCTTTGACAAAAAGAAGGTTAAATAGTTTCACTTACTTATAAATTTTTTTAAATTATTTAAGATGAATTTTTCCTTATCAGGACTATTCAAAGACTGATTTTTAAAAATAAAATCATATAAGGTCTGATCATCAATATCTAAAATGCTATTGAACATTTCAAAGTCTTCTTTTGAGAGAGATTCCAAATTTTGTTCACTATATCGTCTAAATAAAAGATCTAACTCTCTGAGACCTCTCCTGCACTTCCATTTTGTTTTATTTATGTCTGTATTCATTTTCTAAGCTAATATAATATCCTTGATAAAATTTATTTTAAAATTAAGTTAATTGTTAAATTCTGAAGAAATAAAATTAGGAGCCGTTAACCTTGATAATATTGTTGTTATTCATCTAGATGGTGATTTTGACTCTGTCTTTAATCTTTTACAAGGACAAGTAACATCTGATTGCAGCATAATATCCAGACAATTTGGTCAGATTTCATCATTGTGTGATGAAAAAGGATTTGTTTTGTGTAATTTTGAAATTATTTTTGATAATGACAAATGGCTTATAGTTATCGAGAATTCTTCAAGGGATATTTTTTTAGAAGAAATCAATAAATTTTTGCCATTCTATCAAGTCACAGCAACACCTCTTAAAGTTCAGGTAACAGGGATTACAAGACAGAAAGACGAGGAATTGCTCTCAGATGAGCACATCATTTTTCAAACAGAAGAAACATCATTATCTTTAATAATAAGAAAAAACAAACAACCTAGCGATGATCATGATCATAATCTTCAAGAAAGCGATTGGGCTATTAATAGAAAAATTATGGGAGATCATCAGATTAATTCAGAAGATAGGGGAAGATATAGGCCTCATGAATTAGGTCAACACAGCACTAGGGTTAGTTTTAAAAAAGGTTGTTTTAAAGGTCAAGAGATAATAGCTCGTATGGAGTATCTTGGTAAATTAAAAAAAGAAACGAGATTAATAGTTTACGAAAACATAGAAGAGATTTCTCAATTTACAATTATTGGTAATACGTATCAAGATGAAAATCGATTTTTCTCATCATGCTTAGGCAAAATAGATAACTTTTCTTGATCTCTAGCTACTTTAACTGCCAATCTATTATGGTTGCCCCCTCTTTCTTTAAAATTTCATTAATTTTTGAAAAGTGCTTACAACCAAAAAATCCTCTATGTGCAGAAAGTGGAGATGGGTGTGAGGCTCTTAAAACTTTATTTTTCTTTTGATCGATTAAGTTATATTTTTTTTGGGCAGATTTTCCCCATAAAACAAAGATCATTTTTCCCCGCTTGCTCAACTGATCGATAATCTTATCTGTTAATTTTTCCCATCCTAGTTTTTCATGTGAATTTGGTTTTCCCTTTTCAACTGTTAAAACAGAATTTAAAAGCAAAACTTTTTGCTGTGCCCAGAAAGTTAAATCTCCATGACATGAAATAGGGATTTTTAAGTCACTTTTTAATTCATTAAAAATATTTTTAAGAGATGGAGGAATTTTGATTTCTTTATTTACGGAGAAAGATAATCCGTTTGCTTGGCCAAATGCATGATATGGATCTTGACCTAAAATTAATACTTTTGCATCTTCAAAACTTACCAAATCTAGAGCCCGAAATATAAAATTATTTGGAGGATATATAGATGTTTGGTTAGCTTTACATTGATTTAATTTTAACTCTATATCAGACAAAAAGTCTTTACAAAATCCCCTACCTAAGGGCTCTATCCACGTATCGGGAAAACTTAAAATATTCAAAAAATTTACTCTTAAAACTGCTTAAATTTTATCCACAGAAACTGTGGATAAAGCTTGGGATAACTTAGTTTTCATATATTTTAGACTGATTTAATAAGGTTTCATGTAAATTGATCAAAAACTAATCAAATAATAATAAAATAACCTTAAATCAGTAAGTTATGGTAAAATAATCTCTAACTGACGTATTTAAAAGTCAAAAATACTAAGCTTTCAATAACACTTTTTTCTTATGTGGGCAAGTATTTTTTTAAAAAAAAATAAATTAGAATAGATCCTCTTTATATCTACCATAAATAATCTATATGAATGACAGCAAAAACACTCTTTTTTCTAAATACGACATGAGTGGATTGACTCTAAAAAATAGAGTTGTAATGGCCCCAATGACAAGGAATTTTTCACCTAAGGGAGTGCCTCATGATTATGCTCCAACTTATTACGCACGCAGAGCTAGAGGTGGAGTTGGTTTGATACTTACTGAAGGTGTTGAAGTAAGCCATCCAGCTGCCAGTGGTTATCCAAATTGTCCAAACCTAGAATCTGATAAAGCAAAAATGATGTGGGAAAAGGTTGTAAAAGAAGTGCACGCAAATGATTCGTCAATCTTCTGTCAACTTTGGCATGTTGGTGGATTTAGAAAACCTGGAATGCCTCCATTTCCTGAAGTTCCAGGATTTACTCCATCTGGTTATATGCGTCCTGGAAAAAAAGTTGCTCATGAAATGACTAATGAAGAGGTTAAAGAATTAATTAATATTTATGCAATGGATGCAAAAATTTGCGAAGACCTTGGATTTGATGGAGTTGAAATTC
>TARA_B100000963_G_scaffold156369_1_pt1 | contig 13091 bp, 9 predicted proteins | sample TARA_B100000963 | Tara Oceans TARA_B100000963 (sample SAMEA2622097) | marine metagenome | biome: marine biome (ENVO:00000447); feature: surface water layer (ENVO:00002042); material: "saline water (ENVO:00002010), including plankton (ENVO:xxxxxxxx)" | depth 5 m | reverse complement strand
TCTCTCCAAGCAGATAAAATATCATCAATGATTATAATTGTATCATCTAATCCTTTTGTATTTAAGTTTTTATAACTATCAAGAACCATTTTTTTACAATATTCGTACAATTTGAATAAGTTTGATGCTATTGGTTCACCTTTATCAAAATCCAAGCTTGATGTGAGAATTGTTAAGGATGTAATAATTCTACCAAAACTTTTAGATTTATTTTTTGACATCTTTTCTTCATTTTCGATAGAAAATTTGAGTAATTTAAGGTTTTGACTTAGGTCTTCTAAAACTATCTGTATAAAACCATGTTTTGATGCCGTTTCGACTTTTGAATAAACATCTGTAGTTTGGTACTTTTGTACTGCTGAATAAAAATTCATACTTACTCCATCATCCTAAAATAAGATACGACATATTTAAAATTTGTTTAGTTTAATCAATTTTTTTCAATAGATCTAATTTCATTTGTGATACTTCTGTAAACTTGTAAAACGTCATTTTCTGACACAATACCTACTAAAAAATTTTCATCATCTATTACAGGTACACTTTCACCAACAAAAGAACTCAAAATATTTATTGTTTCATTTATGTTATTATTTGGATTTAGTTTCAAATGATCTTTTTGTTTATACTTTAGAGACTTTTCTGATTGTTTACCTAAAATATCAATTAATTTTAATTTCCCTATAAATTTATTTTGATTGTCAACGAAATATCCTTCGGTACAATTAAATTTTTTAAATCCTTTTAGTGCTTCTTGTATTGAGCATTCTTTATTTAATTTTAAAAATTTTTTTTCAACAAAACTTCCAATGCTTGTAGTATTCATAAGTATGAATTCTCTTCCAAAACCAATATTAATATGTCTTAACTTTAATTGTGCATCGAAGAAACTAGATCCAAAAATTAAATAAGTGATTAAGTTACTTATTGCTATAGCAAAAATTGAAGCTAGTGCATATTGATAGGAACCAGTTAATTCCAAAACTAAAACAACCGCAGTAATTGGACCCCCAATTACTGAGCTGGCTACAGCAGCCATTCCTGAAACAGCTAATATTTGACTTAAGTTTTGGTCTATTCCAACATATGGAATATGGAAAACCAAAGCTCCAATTGAACAACCAATTAGTAAAGCAGGCGAAAGTACACCACCAAACATACCAAAACCTATACATACTGAAGTTAAAATAATTTTGAATATTAAAACTAAAAATAAGAGAGATAATGAATGATTTTCAGTAATTACACTTTTGATTGTTTCAGTTCCAAGTCCTATCACTTCTGGAAAAAAAATTCCAAAAGAACCACATAACAATGCAGGAAATAATGGTTTAAAATATAATGGAATATTTTTTATTGAGCTTGCTAGTTTAGTTGAATATAGTAATGACTTCATAAAAGTATATGCTGCAAGTGCGGAAGTTAATCCTACAATAATTAATCCTGGTATTGAATTTACCAATTCAAACGAAACTTCTGAAAATCTTAAATTTGGTTCAACAATGTTTAACGACTGAGCTAAAAAACTTGCAGAAACCGAAGCTAAGGAAATAGCTGTTAAGGCTCGAATAGAGAAATGTCTTAAAACGACTTCATGTGCAAAAATTATACCTGCAATTGGTGAGCTAAAACCTGCTGAAATAGCTGCAGCCACTCCTGCCCCGATTATGATATCGTGGGGTATATTAGGTACAAAAGTTAATCTTCTTAAAAATGCTCCTAAAGTTCCTCCAAAATGTACAAGAGGACCATAAATACCAACAGATGCTCCACCTGATATAGAGAAAAAAGCGGCAATAGTAGATAAAAATCCTTTTTTAACATCAAGTGTTCCTGCTTTTTGATGAGCAGCATAAATTGTATCTGCAGGGCCGTACCACCTTTCTATTTTGAAGGATTTTATCAGAATTCCTATTAATATTCCTGCGATTAAGCAGGCAATTAATGGGAAAATATTTAATTCATATTTATCAAATATAAATAAAGAAAAAAAGTTATTGGATTGTATTAAATTAAATACATATTTTGCAATTAATGAAAAAAATTGAGCAACTATTGACACTATTAAACCTACAATTATTGCTGTAGTAATTAATGCTATATTTGTTTTAAATATTTTAATATATTTATTCTGCATAATTCAATATTTCGAAATCATCTTTCATAATATTTCTTGGCATTATTTTTGCAACGTTTTCTTATTGGAGACGGTGATGAATAATACTTTGAATGTTGGAATATTAGGATGTGGAAGGATTTCATCAACTTATTTTGATTGTTTTTCAAATGGTTTTGAAGGAGTTAACGTAATAAGTGTGTCAGACATTATTAAATTTAAAAAAGAAAAATTTATAAAAAAATTTAATTGTAAATCTTATGACAATGTTAAAGATTTTTTAAATGATAATGAATTAAATACTGTAGTGATTTTGACAGAAAGTGGCCATCATTATGATCATGCAAAACAAGCCTTAATTAATGGAAAACATGTAATCACAGAAAAACCCGCTTGTTTAATACCAGGTCAAATCACAGAACTAGGTGAAATTGCAGAAAAAAATCGTTTAATGTACGCAACAATTTATCAGAATAGATTTAATCCAGCTCTAATTAAAACAAAGGAAATTTTAGACCAAAATTTACTAGGTGAATTAAATATGATTTCTGCAAGAGTTAGATGGTGCAGAGAACAGGAGTATTATGAAGATGGTTGGCATGGGACATGGAAAATGGATGGAGGTGTTGTCTCTCAACAAGCTATTCATCATCTAGACGCGTTACAATGGTTGAGTGGTGGGGTAAAAAAAGTAGTTTCTCATTCTTCCAATCAAATAAATAACTTAGAAGCTGAAGACACTAATATTTCTTTGATAGAATATTGTAATGGTACTGTGGGGACTTTTGAAGCAACTACTTCAGTAAGACCAAAAGATTATGATGCCGAAATTTCAATTTTTGGGTCGGATGGTTTTATTGTTGTAGGTGGGCTTTCAATGAACAAGATAACTGCGCTTAAAGCTAAAAAAATTAAAAATTGCAAAGAAATTCAAAAAAAATATTCTGAAAATGTAAAGCATGGATATGGTGTTTCTCATCCTCGAATACTTAATGAGACTCTTAAAAGATTAAGAGAAGGTAATTTAAAGCCACCAATTGATTATTTAGAAGCAAAAAAAAGTGTTTTATTAATGAATGCTATTTATGAAAGTTCAGAAAAAAAAGAATGGGTTAATTTAAATTCTAATAATAAATTTTATAAATTTGGGAGAAAATAATGGATGATATTAAAAATTTTGAAGTTGATAACAAAATTCCAGGAAAAGATATTACTGATGAAGATTTGAAGTCTAAGTTTCCCTTGGCTGCAAAAAAATATCATGGACATAAGTCAATAATTAAAGTTGGAGACTTTGAAATTGGAGGAGATGAACTAATTGTTTTTGCGGGTCCGAATACAGTAGAAAATAGAGATATGATTATCAAAACTGCTAAGGAAGTTAAACAAAGAGGGGCACATTTTCTTAGAGCTGGAGCATACAAACCGTTAACCTTTCCTTACAGAAGTAGTAGTTATTATGAATTAAGAGAAAAAGGCATTGAATATTTAAAAGAGGCAAAAGAATTAACAGGAATTAATGTTATTACAGAAATTATGCATATAGAAAAAATTGAAGAGATATCATCTGTTTCAGATATTCTTCAAGTTGGAACAAGAAATATGCAAAATTATCCATTATTGGAAGCACTTGGAAAACAAAAAAAACCAGTAATGCTAAAAAGACATTATGGTGCATCACTTAGAGATTGGTTGGGTGCTGCAGAATATATTCTATATAATGGTAACCCCAACGTAATATTATGTGAAAGAGGGGTTAGCGTAACGCATACCCACAGATCAACCTCAAGATTTCTATTAGATTTACAAGTAATTCCTGCTGCAAGAGATTTTACTCATTTACCAATTATTTCAGATCCTTCACATGCAACCTTTTGGGCTGATTGGGTTCCTTCAATGTGTTATGCTTCTGTTGGTTCTGGTGTTGATGGAGTAATGGTTGAAGTTCATCCTGATCCAAAAAATGCTGCAACAGATCCTCTTCAGCCGATAGGTTTTGAAAGATTTTCAGAAGTTATAAATAAAATGAAAAAAATTCATAAGATTTTGAAAAGCTAAAATGAATAATTATACTTTAATTCTTGGAGAAAATCCGTCTAAAGGAGCACGATCTCCATTACTCTGGAATAAAACGTATGAACATTTTAAAATTAATCAAAAAATGTACCCGAGAGACATTCCTTTAAATAGTTTTGATTATGAAATTCCTCAAATATTTGACGATGAATTATTTCTTGGTGGAGCTGTAGCAGTTCCATATAAAGAAAAAATTATAAATTTTACTCATAATAAAAAAGAGATACTCGAAGGTCCACAAGCTGTAAATTGTTTAGTAAGAAAAGAAAATAAATTAGTAGGTTATAATACTGATGGAATTGCTACTGTTTCGATTTTAGAAAAAAAAATAAAAATGGGTTCTTTAGAACAAATTATTTTATTAGGAACTGGAGGAATGGCAAAAGCTGTAGCATCTGAGTTAGCTAGAAAATATTCCAAAATAAACATGTATATATTCGATAGAAATTTAAATTGTTTAATTTTTAAAAATGGTAAACTAAAAAAAATTAAACATACTTTAGATAGATCTTTAAATACACTTATAATAAATTGTTCCTCAGTTGGATTTATTAACAATGTAAAGATTGGTAAGACCAATAAACAAATTTTAGAAATTCATCCTTTTCTTACACAATACAAATTAGAAAATAATCACATTAATCAATGTATAAACACACTTAAATCATTTAAAAATTTGAAATTTATATTAGATGTAATATATCAACCAGATAAAACTTTATTATTAAAAATAGCTGATTATTTAGGAATTAATTCTCAAAATGGTTTAGAAATAAATTTGCTCCAGGCAGCTATAAGTTTTCAAAAAGTGTACCCAAATCAAGAATTGAATGAAATTTATGAAATTATGGGCTCTTAATGACCAAACCAAATATATCAATAATCATAAGAACAAAAAATGAAGAACAATGGATTCCTTATTGCTTAGAAGCAGTTCTAAATCAAAATTATAAAAATGTAGAAATTATCATAGTTGATGATAATAGCAAAGATAATACTCTAGAAATTTTGAAAAGTTTTCCAGTAAAAGTATTTCATTATAACGGTGAGTATCTTCCAGGAAAATCACTAAATTTTGGTGTATCAAAGGCTAAAGGTAAATTCATAGTTTTTTTATCAGGACATTGTGTGCCGAAAAATCCATACTGGCTTGAAAATTTAATCAAACCATTCAATAGATATAATAATCTTGCAGGTGTTTATGGCAGACAAGAGCCATTTAGTTTTACTACAGATAGTAATAAGAGAGATTTATGGAATACATTTGGGCTTGATTCAAAACTTCAAATTAAAGATAGTTTTTTTCATAATGCTAATAGTTGTATCCCTAAAAAACTTTTACAGAAACATCCATTTGATGAAACAGCTACTAATATTGAAGATAGGTTATGGTCAACTGAAAGAATTAAAGATTGTTTTAGAATATTTTATAATTCTGAGGCAAGTGTCTATCATTGGCATGGTATAAACCAAGATAATAACAAGAAAAGATTATCAGGTGTTGTTAGAATTTTAGAGGAAAATAATTTAATTTTGCCAAAATTACAAAACACAAAAAAAACTATTCCAAATACTGCTATTATACCATCACTAAATCCAATGGAGTTTGATAAAAGTATGTTCTTGTTGAAGAAAACTATTAATGATTTAAAACAATCAAGGTATGTTAAAAATATTATACTTTTATTAGGACCTGATCTAAATAAAGAATTATTTAATAAATTAGATGTTGAACAAATTATATTTAGGCCAAAATATTTGGCTTCTCCAATATTAGGTCAATGGCCAAGTATATCTTACGCAATTGAAAATGAGATAAAAGCATGTAATCAATCATATATTGTTTTACAAGAAAATTATCCATATAGAAAAGTAAATCAAATTGATGGATTAATTGATTTTTATCTAAAATCATCTTCAAAAGTGGTAATGTATGGTCAAAAAATTAAAAATACAATTTTTGAAAAAAGCAATGTTAAACTTAAACCAGTAGGTTTACCTTTTATTCCAAAAAACCTTTCTAAAAATATTTATATTTCTGCTTTAAAGGGTTTTTGCATGATATCTGACAAATTAACTTTGTCTAAGGAGATATCAATTCATGAAGATTTTGAAGTTTTGAATTTGAATGATCAATATTCAGTAATTCAAATAAATTCTCATGAGGATTATAAATCATTTAAATCTAACTGTAATAAAAATATGAATATTAATTTAAATTTTAATCAAAATACAATTCTTAAAAATGCTATTTGATTTAGACAAAAAAGATACTTTAATTATAATACCTGCTAGAGGCGGGTCACAAAGAGTACCAAACAAAAATTTAAGAATTTTAAACAATCAACCACTTATTGTACATTCTATTAGAGAATGTTTGAAAATAAAAAGTGCTATGACTATCGTTTCCACTGATAATCAAAATATTGCAGAAATTTCAAGTCAAAATGGTGCATTAATACCTTTTATTCGTCCAAAAAATCTTAGCAAATCAAATTCTTCATCAAGGTCAGTAATGATTCATTCTTTGATTTATTTTTACAAAAAGTATAAAAAATTACCATTAATGGTTGGCCTAAAGCCACCAACCAATCCTTTTATTAAGTCAAGTTCCATTCAAGAAATAATAAATAAATTAAAACATTCAAATCATAAAATCAATTCATGTGTTTCTATAACTGAAGCTAATACACATCCTTTTAGAATTATAAGTTTTGAAAAAGACTCTACAATTAAAAATGGAATTATTAGTATTGGAAATCAGACAATTAATGATATTGAAAGAAGTCAAGATTGGCCAAAGTCTTGGGAAGGTAGTCCTGCATTTAGATTAACAAAAACTACATATTTTGTAGAAGAAGTTTTCAATAACAATTTTGAGGTAATTGGTAAAACATATGATTATAAAAACTCTATTGGTTTTGAAATCTCTAATTTTGAAGCTTTTGATATAGATGTTGAGTTTGATCTTAAAATTGCTCAATCCCTTGCAAGTATGAATGACATGAATATCTCGGCATAAAATTTGCATAAATGAGTCGTATATATTTTGAGTTATTTTTATGTCGTCAGTAGATTATGTTAGCGCAATAAACACAAAAGGTAGTGGATTAAACATCACTCAAATTGTTGAAAGTTTAGTTGAAGCAGAAACAAAGCCAAAAAAAGATTTAGTTGATAAAAAAATTGAAGAAAAAAATTTAGACATATCGTCAATAGGACAATTAACAAGCGAGATTAATACATTACAAACAAGTTTAAATGGACTTGCAAATACACCAAGATTTAAAGCCTCAAGTGGAAGTACAGCAAATACTATTTCTGTTTCAGATGTTTCTAAAGCAAAAAAATTTAATTCTGATGTAAATGTATCTTCCCTTGCAACACCTCAAACTTTAGAATTTAGTGGTTACGCATTACCTACAACATCAATAGGTTCTGGTACTATAACAATTGATTTTGGTCAATGGTTTTCAGGAGCATCAACTGATGCAGATTCATTGTTTTCTTCAGCATCAATAGCAGCTAATACATCTCTTGGAACTCCTACACCTCATAATTCTTTAGGGGGTAAAATTACATTATTATCTGAAGCTGAGAATTTATCTTCAACTAAATTTACTATTGTTGGAACAGATATGGCAGGTAATTCTATTACTGAAGAAATAACAGGACCAACATTAGGAGCTACCTCTACAGGATCAAAAGTATTCAAAACGGTTACATCTATTACACCTGACACGACAGTAGTAGGTGGTCAAGTCACAGTGGGACATTCTGCGGTTACTTTTGGTCCAAATTCAGCAAAAACGTCATCTACAATATCAATTGCTTCAGGATCAAATATAACATCAGTAGCTAATTCTTTGGATAGCATAACTGGGGTTTCAGCAAATGTTATCAATAAAGGAGATGGAACTTATTCGCTTGTTGTTAGATCTGATTTAGGTCTAAATAGTGCTATTAGAATGACAGTTTCAGAAAATTCTGGAGATCCTGGTTTATCAGCTTTAGATACAAACTCGGACAACTCGAGTCATCAGACTTCAGCTTCTTCAGATGCTAGTTTAACAGTAGATGGTGTTACTTTAAACAGATCATCAAATTCAATATCAGATCTTTTTGACGGATATACACTATCTTTAACTGCTACAACTTCCTCAGCTTTCAGGGTCAGTGCTTCACTAGATGAGGCAACTGCTTTGGCAAATTTTAAAACTTTTGTAGAATCTTTTAATAAAACCAGAACAATGATAGAAGATCTGACTAAAGTTGCTGAAAACCCTGACGACAATGGTCCTCTTTCGGATGACATAACAGTTAAAAATATCAAACAACAATTAAATAAAATTGTTAATGGAAAACTTGTAGGGTTTGGTTCAAAAGATTATTACGCCTCTCAACTTGGGCTTCAAACTTCTAGAGATGGCAGTTTATCAATTAATGAAGCAGAGTTTAAAAAGAATTTTGCATCTGACTCAAAAGCTTTTGATGCAATTTTCAATTCTAGTTATTCTTCTAGTTCGCCATTTTTATCTGTAAGTTCAAACTCAAATTTGAAACCTGTTTCAGGAAGTTATTCTTTTGTTTTTAATAGTGGGTCATCTACAGCAACTTTAAATGGGCTTACTATGACATCAGGAATAGATAGTGACGGCAATACTTTTTATGCAAGTACTTCAGGTGATGGGACAGGTATACGAGTGACTCCTTCACAAACAGTCGATTCAGCATTTGTTTTTTATGGTGAAAGTTTAGTTGAAAAATTAACAAAATATACAGGAAAAATTTTAGCATCTTCAGGTGATCTCGCTAAAAAAGAAATAGAATTTAATGAAAAAATTGCAGATTTTAATTTAGAATTAGATGATATTGATAGTTTAGGTGAGACATTAGAGAAAAGATACAGAAAACAATTTACGGCTATGGAGGCTGCAATATCTAGTCTCAAAAATACAGGAGAATTCATGACCAATCTCATGGATTCCTTTAATAAAGATTAATTTCAAATAAAAATTAAATATTTTTAATTTATGTCGTTAGTTCTTTTATAGGCGATTCATTTCAATTACTATAGGAGAAACTAAATGACCGTTGTCAATACAAATGTTGGAGCTCTTACAGCGCAAGCTGCAATGGTGAAAAACAATAGAAATTTGGAGACAGCTGTTGAGAGATTATCAACAGGTCTTCGTATTAATTCTGCAGCTGACGATGCTGCTGGAATGGCTATAAGCCAACGTCTTGAAAGTCAAGTTTTAGGCCTTAATCAAGCTATAAGAAACGCAACTGACGGACAAGCTTTATTAGACACTGCTGAAGGAGCACAAAATGAAGTTGTTAATCTGCTACAGCGTTTAAGACAGCTAGCTGTTCAGAGTTCAAACGATACAAATTCTGCAATTGATAGACTTTACATAGAAAAAGAAGCAGATCAAATTTTAGCTGAGGTGAACAGAATTTCTGACCAGACAAGATGGAATGGTATGAAGCTTTTAGATGGCACATTTGATTCTGTTCAATTTCAACTTGGTGCAAACAGAGCTGAAGATGTTGATTTATCAATAAGAAGTATTGCTGCAAATGATGTTGGTACTCATAGAGTTGAAGGTACTGCATCACACCTTGCTGGCGTCGCTGATAGTATAGACTCTCATAATCTTACTGTCGCAGGTCATGTTGGAAGTAAAGTATTAACAGTTGCGGCTAACGCTTCTGCTAAGACAGTTGCAGCTACTGTTAATCAAAACACAGAATTAACTGGCGTATCTGCTACTGCTGTTACAAAAGCAGAAATTGCAAAATTACATGCAACTGGTAATGTTGGCTTTACAATAGGCAACGGAACAGATTCTGCAACAATTACAACAACTAATATAGCTTCAGTTAGTGATCTTACTGATTTGAGAGATGCAATTAATGATAAGTCAGGTACAACTAAAATTACTGCTGATATCGTAAATAATGATAAGAGTAGAATTATATTAACTCATGCAACTGGTGAAGATATCATTATAAGTGGAATATCTGCTGGTATTATGACTGTCAGATCTCTAGGTGCTGATGAAACTGATACTAATTCAATGGGTAGTACAGATACTACTGCAATGATGGTTATTGGTACAAGAGCAGCAGCTGCAGCGTCTTTATCAACAGCTGTACAAACTGCAGCTTCTGGTACTGTAGCGACTATAGCTACAACAACTCACGTTGGAAGTAAAATTACTCTGACTTCAGCATCTGATGATAGTACTAAAACAGCAACTATAACTGGTTTAAATCTTGATGGAGAAACAATTACTGAAAGTTTAAATATGGCTAATGGTGCTGCAACTTCAGCTAATCAATATGCATCAATTATATCAATTGTTGCTAGTGAACAATCTGCAGGTACCCTATCTGTTGGTGTTGCTGCTCAAGATAGCACTGCTGGAGCTACTTTCGTTGGTCACATGCAATTTGACTCAGTAAGGTCATTTTCAGTGACATCAAGTGCTGGAACAAATGCCTCTGATAACTTTACCGGAGGTGGAACAACTGCTGACGCTTCTACATTCTTAAATGTTGGAACAGTAGATTTGGCTACAGTATCTAATTCTGAGAAAGCTTTGTCAATTATTGATGGTGCTTTAAGTATGGTTGATTTATCTAGAGCAGAGCAGGGAGCTTTATCGAATAGATTAGACAATACAGTAAGCAACTTAACAAACGTTGTATTGAATACTGAATCTTCTCAAAGCAGTATTCAAGATGCTGACTTTGCAAAAGAGTCTAGTGCCTTGACAAAGGCTCAAATTCTTGCTCAAGCGTCAACTTCAATGCTTGCTCAAGCTAATGCATCAAAACAAACTATCTTAGCTTTATTACAAAACTAATAATAAATATAAGAAATGAAATTAAAGAAGCCTTCATTGAAGGCTTCTTTTTTTATGCTTGTTTTTGATATAATTGCATTATTAAATTAATAATAACTTGTGATAGTTCATTTATTGGTTTCTTCCAATCACCCTCAGGTGTTTGTCTAAATACTTTTGTGTTTGGATGCCATATATTATCCATCCCTTCAGTTGCCCATCTAAAAGTAGGATTATTTGATACTAGTAAAAAAGTTGGTATACCTAATGAGCTTGCAATAGTTTGGTTAACATTTGGAATTGTTATAATGACATCACATGCACACATCAAACTTGCTAAACCATCCAGATCATTATATATATCCAATGATTTACATTTTATGATATCTACACCTGTTTTTTCTTTAACTTCTTTTATTTCTTTATCTACTTCACCATACTGAAGATTTACAAATTTTGCAGGAATTTTCATTGAACTAATTAAATTAACAAGATCAATCGTTTTTCTCTTTTCAACTGCTGATTTCGATTTCCAAGAAATTCCAATTGTAAATTTTCCAGTATTATTAATTTCTTTTTCTAACTCTAAAGATCTTTTTAAATCTGCTTTAAGATATGAAACTGGAGTTTTTTCAAAATCTTTTAATTCATTTCTAAAAAATTTTGGAATACTACCTATTGCTAATTGATGATCAAATTGATTACTAAATACTTCATTATCACTAGGTATAAATTTTATATTTGGCATAGATCTTTTAAAAATGGAGACTAATCTTTTATCCACCGCACATGTCAAACTGTGACATTGATTTCTTAATTCTGGAAGAAGGCTTGCGAAAAATATACAATCACCAACGCCTTGCTCAGGCCAAACGAAAAGTCTACTCTTAGTGTTATGCAGTGACCAGTAAGGCAAAGTTGTATTAGGTCTTTTTATAGGGTCTAATAATTTTGGATCCATTCTATATTCATACTTTTGCCATCCTTCTCTAAAATTTTTATTACTGAGTAAATAAAGTCCTAAATTGTAATTCGCTTCTGGGTATTCAGGATCTATTTCAAGAGCATTTTCATAGCAACTAATTTCTTTTTCAATTTTATTTAATCCTTTGTAAGCAAGCCCTAAATTAAAACGAATTTCTGGTAAATTTGGTTCAAGTTTAATCAGTTTTTTATAAACAATTTTAGCTTGTTCGAACTTTTTTAGACTTACTAAGATATTAGCTTTTCTGTTAAGAATTTCAATATTATTTCTGTCAAGTTCAATTGCCATATCATTATACTTTAAAGCATTTTTATTATCATCTAAACTTATGTAAGCGAGGGTCAAGTTTTTTAATAACTCAGTATTTTTATTAAGTTTAAGTGCAATTTTATAATGTTTTACAGCATTTTTATAATTCTCTTGTAGTGCGTAAAATGATGCAATATTAAACTGACCATCGTAATGATTAGGATTTATTTTAATGCACATTTTATGATATTTTAAAGCATCTTTATTTTTATCTTGTTTTTCATATAATATTCCCAAGTTAGTCAAAGCATGCACAAGGTTATTATCAATCTCAATAGATTTTAAAAGATAATTTTCAGCTAAAATTAATTGACCTAGAGCTAATCTATTTGTTCCAAAAAGATATAAAAGTGTAGCATCCTCTAAAGTATCAATATGAAATTCTTTTTCAAATTTCAGAACTTCTTGATATTTTTTTTGTTGTAGAAGTTTAATTAACTCACTAGAGATATTATTTAATTTATTTGTTTTCATAATTCACGCCTTAAAATGTCTTTTTATATTAAAACTTTCATTTTTATTTGATCTTTGAGTTATCAAGATATGCATGTGATCTTGAACAATAGAATTAACAGAATTGACAACTCTCCAATTTTGGTCATAAGGATAGTCTTTAAATTTAATATCTCGTTTTTGATATCGATTAACATTTACGAAAAAAGAGTTATTTTTACCTGATTTTTGAATTGCATTCATATAAAATTCAACAATATTATAATCCATTTCCATCATGGATCTCATGTTAATGAAA